>Ga0265301_10000347_pt1 | contig 69101 bp, 55 predicted proteins | sample AusTroGonzalo_MG_2_FD_193488 | JGI IMG/M metagenome (GOLD analysis project Ga0265301, IMG submission 193488) | Bovine rumen microbial communities from tropical cattle in Woodstock, Queensland, Australia - Gonzalo_04 | ecosystem: Host-associated > Mammals > Digestive system > Stomach > Rumen ... | reverse complement strand
GCCCGACGATGTCTTCCACAGTGCCAACTTCGACCTCGACAACATGGGCGTGCAAGCGAATGTGACCATCAGCTCCGCGCCAGCACTGCCCACCGTTCACGGGAGGGGACGGGGGTGGGTCCTTCAACTCTCCTACGCCTTCATCCACCAGCACCGCCGCGATGCGGTGCCCATCTATAAGTCAAACTACGCGATGGAGTATCTGCGCCATAAACTCGTGGCGACGCTCACCCACCCCATCGTCTCGAAGCTCTCCGCCGCGTGGAGCTTCCGCTGGCAGGACCGCATGGGCAGCTATATCCTCTATGAGAATGCGCAGAGCACGGGGCAACTGGTCGATTACTCGCCCTACGCCACCCTCGACCTGAAGCTGCGTTGGACAGCACGTCACTACGAGCTATGGGTGGAAGGCACCAACCTCACGAACCGCACCTACTATGACCTCGGCAACATCCCACAACCCGGCATCGTCGTGCTGGCAGGAGCCCGTGTGAACTTCTAAAACACCTATTTCGCATCTCTTTTGCGAAAAAAACGTGCAATCATAGGGCGTAAGTCGTATATTATCACTACCTTTGCCGCGAAATATGAAACATCTCGCGTTATTACTCGTATGTTTGCTGCTGGCAGCTGTTGCACCGACGGCATCATCATGGGCTGCCGACACTTTCACCCTCGTGCTCGACGCCGGACATGGCGGCAAGGACCCGGGCGCCCTCGGCAAGACCGGCAAGGAGAAGAACATCAACCTGGCTGTGGCTCTGGCCGTCGGAGAGCTCGTGGAGCAAAACATGAAGGATGTGAAGGTGATCTACACCCGCAAGACCGATGTCTTCGTGGAACTCAACGAGCGCGCCGCCATCGCCAACCGCGCCAAGGCTGACCTCTTCGTGAGCATCCACACCAATGCCCTGCCCAAAGGGGCACAGGGACACGGCTCCGAGACCTACACGCTGGGTATGCACCGCGCCGCCGATAACCTGGCGGTGGCCAAGCGCGAGAACGCCGCCATCATGTTGGAGAAGGACTATGAAAACCGCTATGAGGGCTTCGACCCCAAAAGTGCAGAGTCCTATATCATCTTCGAATTCATGCAGGACACTTACATGGAACAGAGCGTGAAGCTCGCCAATCATATACAAAAACAGTTCCGCGCCGCCGGCCGTCCCGACAAGGGCGTCCATCAGGCTGGCTTCCTCGTGCTGCGCAACACGTCGATGCCCTCCTGCCTCATTGAACTCGGCTATATCACCACCGCCTCCGAGGAGGCATACCTCACCAGCCAGAAGGGCGTCAACGAACTCGCACAAAGCATCTATCAAGCTATCAAGAACTATAAAGCCACCATCAAATGACTATCCCGCGCGAAGCTAAGATCGGAATCATCGGCATCATTGCCCTTGCTCTCCTGTACTTTACCGTCAAGTTCCTGCAGGGCGTGAACATCTTCTCCCAACAGGACACTTATTATATCAAGTTCCACAACGCCAAGGCGCTGGCCAAGTCCAGCCCCGTATATGCCGACGGCTATAATGTCGGCATCGTGTCATCAATCTACTACGACTACGAACACCCGGGCACGGGCGTCATCGTGGAGATTGCCGTGGAACACGGTATGCGCATCCCCGCCGGCACCACCGCCTCTCTGGACGAAGCCATGCTGGGCGGCTGCACACTGAACCTGATGATGGGCAACAGCCCCGTTGAACGCTTTGCCATCGGTGACACCATCCCCGCCGAAGATAACAACGGTCTGATGTCGAAGGCTGCAGGAATGATTCCCAAGCTGGAGGCCACACTCGCCAGAGTCGATACTCTGCTCATGACCCTCAACGCTGTCGTCGCCGATCCTAACATCCAGCGCATCATCGCTAATGCCGAGGCCCTCACCGCGAATCTCGACAACAGCTCCCGCGACCTGAACCGCCTCCTGGAGAAGGACATCCCGCAGATGGCAAACACCTTTGACTCTGCCGGAAAGAATATCGTGACGCTGACCGAGAAACTCAACCGCATCGACCTGGAAGGAACGATGGCGAAGGTCGATGGTGCCGTGAGCAACCTCGACAAGACCACCGAACGTCTGAACAGCAAGGACAACAGCATCGGACTCCTCCTCAACGACACTACACTCTATAGCGGACTCAACCGAACCGTCAACGGTGCGTCGGCTCTCATGGAGGACTTAAAAGCGAATCCGAAACGCTATGTTCACTTCTCCGTTTTCGGCAGAAAAGAGAAAAAGCCTGTGGAGCAATAATTCATGCTAATAAGAAATTATTCCAAATAAGAAAAAACTTTCTCCGATGTACGTACTGTCATTCATAACCTACTGAAATAAGTGTACGTTACACGACCTTCTACGGAGTTGGGCTTCTCACTAAACGCGAAGCCCAACTCTCTTTTTATCAGCTGTTTATAAATATGCAATATCTCAAGAAGCATAAAATTATTGCCTCTCGCAAAAGCCTTTGAAAACGTGCCATTTATGCCCCGTTATCCGCAAAACATTACACAAGCATTATTTGGCAGTTTGTAAAATATGTACTAACTTTGCACCGCAATTCGCGCCATACGGCACCCATGCACTTACCAAAAAGAATGGAAGCCCGTCACACCCATACAGATACAAGGTGGACTGAGTGCTTACGGATGATTCGTAACAATCTCCAAGAGCAGCAGTTCAACACTTGGTTTGCGCCTATTCACTCCGTCTCTTTTGACGAGGAACGACGTGAACTGACGTTGTGTGTGCCCAGCCCATTCATCTATGAGTATATTGAGAAGCACTTCGTCAAGCTCCTCGGCGCCGTCCTCAAGCACATCTATGGCGCGGGCGTGTCCCTTAGATATAAGGTGACGACCGATGCCACCAACGACATCAGCATGGATATCGAGGGCAGCACGACTGGCATCATGAAACCAGTGCCTGTTGTGGGTGCCAACAAGTCGCCGCGTATGCTGCAGGAGCTCGACTCGCAACTCCACCCTGACTACACCTTCGATAACTTCGTGGAAGGTGCCGCCAATAAGCTACCGCGCACCGTAGGTCTGGCCATTGCACAGAATCCCCATCAGTCCACCTTCAACCCGCTCTTCATCTACGGCGGTTCCGGCACAGGCAAGACACACTTGGTCAATGCCATCGGCCTCCGCCTGAAGGAACTGCATCCCGAGTTGCGCGTCCTCTATGTCAGTGCCCACCTCTTCCAGGTGCAATATACCGACAGCGTGCGTAACAACACGTCCAACGACTTCATCAATTTCTACCAGAACATCGATGTGCTCATCATCGACGACGTCCAGGAGTTTGTTACCAAAGCTACACAACAGACTTTCTTCCACATCTTCAACCACCTCCATCAGAACGGCCGCCAGCTGATTCTCACCAGCGACCGTCCGCCGGTGGCACTGCAGGGCATGGAAGAGCGTCTGCTCACCCGCTTCAAGTGGGGACTGCTGGCAGAGCTGGAACGCCCCGATGTGGAGCTGCGCCGCAACATCCTGCTGCACAAGATCCGTCGCGACGGCCTCCACATCCAAAGTGATGTCGTGGATTACATTGCCAAGAATGTCGATAAGAGCATCCGTGACTTGGAAGGCGTGCTCACCTCACTGATGGCCTACAGCATCTTCAACAACAGCGAGGTCACCCTCCAGCTCGCCGAGCAGGTCATCAGCCGCACCGTAGGTATGGCCGCCAAGCAGCAGCCCATCACCATCGACCGCATCCTGGAATTCACCAGCAACCATTTCGAACAGGACACCAGCGACATCCTCTCCAGCTCGCGCAAGGCTCCCGTCGTGCTGGCGCGTCAAGTGGCGATGTTCCTGGCGCAGAAGCTCACACGCCAGAGCACCACGCGCATCGGCATGGCCATCGGTCATCGCGGCCACGCCACCGTCGTGCACTCCTGTCAGGTTATCAGCGAGCGCCTCGCCATTGACAGCGAACTGCGCCAGCAGGTTGAAACCATCGAACATGAACTTACAACAAACGGTTGACAGCAGTCAACCGTTAGTTGTAAATCCTTGCTTCTTCAGAGCCTCTACAAAGCTGCGGCTCATCATCTCATTGTCTTTTTTAGTATAACGGATATCCGTGAACACTTGCGCCAATGTCTCTTTCCGGTTGATGCGCACAAACTCCTGATTCTCTGCCAATGCCTCCTTGGCGGCATAGAAGCGGTCGATGTCGGCAGCCGTAGGATCATGGTAGGCCTCGTTGTGCACGAAGCTCTCCAGCGGCAGACGGTCGGACAACGATGGCTCTTCAGCAGGCCAACCCACCGTGAGCGTCGCCACGGGGAACACCAGCTGCGGCAGCTGTAGCGTCTCGATGATGGCCTGCGGCATATATAGCGTCGTGCCCAAATAACATAAGCCCAGCCCCTCCTCCTCAGCCAGGTTGCAGAAGGTCTGCGTGAAAAGCAGGGCATCCGTGGCAGCATTCATGAAGCTCAGCTCGTTGTCATAGCCGGGAACAGCCTTGCGGCAACGGGCCCAGGTGCTCGTGCGACGGAAGTCGGCGCAGATGGTCAGCACCACTGGAGCCTGCGTCACCATCGGCTGGTTGAAATGGGCAGGAGCCAGTGCGGCCCTGCCCTCTACGCTGCGTGTGACCACGACGCTGTATAGCTGTAGGTTCCCCATCGTCTGCGTGCGTGCCGCCTCTGTGAGCAGGCGGTCCAGCAAGGCAGGTTCGACGTCCTGTGTGCTATACTTGCGAATCGTGCGACGCGTGAGTATTGTCTTCATTACTTCAACACTCCCAATTCCTTACCCACCTTGATGAAGGCGGCGATGCACTTGTCGAGCTGTGCACGGTCGTGGCCGGCAGAGATCTGCACGCGGATGCGGGCCTGACCCTTCGGCACCACGGGATAGTAGAAGCCAGTGACATAGATGCCTTCTTCCTGCAAACGGGCAGCGAAACGCTGGCTGAGGGGAGCGTCGTAGAGCATCACGGCGCAGATGGCGCTCTGTGTGGGCTTGATGTCGAAGCCGCTAGCCATCATCTTGTCGCGGAAGTAGTTGACGTTCTCCACGAGACGGTCGTGCAGTTCGTTGCTCTCATCCAGCATCTTGAACACCTCAAGGGCAGCACCTACGATGCCAGGAGCAAGGCTGTTACTAAATAGGTACGGGCGCGAGCGCTGACGCAGCAGGTCGATGATCTCCTTGCGGCCTGTGGTGAAACCGCCCATGGCACCACCGAAGGCCTTGCCTAATGTGCCCGTGTAGATGTCCACACGACCGTAGGTCTTGTAGAACTCGCTGACGCCGCGTCCTGTGGGGCCTACGACACCTGCGCTGTGGCTCTCATCCACCATCACCAACGCGTCGTACTTCTCTGCCAAGTCGCAGATCTTGTCCATCGGAGCTACGTTGCCGTCCATGGAGAAGACGCCGTCGGTGACTACGATGCGGAAGCGCTGTTCCTGAGCGGCCTGCAGCTGGCGTTCCAAGTCCTCCATATCAGCATTGGCATAGCGGTAGCGCTTGGCTTTGCAGAGGCGCACGCCATCGATGATGCTGGCGTGGTTGAGGGCATCGCTGATGATGGCGTCCTCTTCGGTCAGCAGCGGCTCGAAGACACCGCCGTTGGCATCGAAGCAGGCAGCATAGAGGATGGTATCCTCGGTCTTGAAGAACTTGCTGATGGCAGCCTCCAGCTCCTTGTGAACGTCCTGTGTGCCACAGATGAAACGGACGCTGGACATACCGTAGCCACGGGCATCCATCATCTTCTTGGCGCCCTCGATCAGACGGGGGTGATTGCTCAGACCCAGGTAGTTGTTGGCGCAGAAATTCAGTACTTCCTTACCGGCCACCTGAATGGCGGCAGCCTGCGGGCTCTCGATGAGGCGCTCCTCCTTGTAGAGACCAGCCTCGCGAATCTCCTTCAGCGTCTGCTGAAGATGTTGTTGCATTTTTCCGTACATGATGTTAATTTCAATTTGACGATTTACAATTTAATGGTTTCTTTTAAAGATTTTCGTGGCAAAGTTAGTGCTTTTTGTGATGCAATAGCACAATGGACACATAAAAACCATATTATTTATAGCTTTTTGCAAAAAACTTTTCATTTTTCACTTTGTACGTTCCACTTTTCACTATCTTTGCCCCGCAAATAACTAACTAGCCAAGCTATATTCATCTTAAAACATTAAACATTCAACTTATAAAACTCCCCTAATGAAGAACATTTTTGTCATCGGTTCCACCGGCCAGATAGGCTCGGAACTCACCCATGAACTCCGTCAACGCTATGGCGGCGACCACGTCGTTGCAGGCTACATCCCCGGTGCAGAACCCAAGGGCACCCTGGCCACCGAAGGGCCGTCGGCTATCGCTGACGTCACCAACGGCGAACAGCTGGCAGAGGTCGTCAAGAAATACAATATCGACACCATCTACAATCTCGCCGCTCTCCTCAGCGTCGTCGCCGAGCAGAAGCCGCGCCTGGCGTGGAAAATCGGTATCGACGGGCTTTGGAACGTCCTTGAGGTGGCACGCGAAAATAAATGCGCTGTCTTCACGCCTTCCAGCATCGGCAGCTTCGGCCCCAACACGCCCCACGAGCTCACGCCGCAGGACACCATCCAGCGCCCCAAGACCATCTATGGCGTCTCCAAGGTCTGCACAGAACTCCTCTCCGACTACTACTACACCAAGTACGGTGTCGATACGCGCAGCGTGCGCTTCCCCGGCCTCATCAGCTATGTCACCCCTCCGGGCGGCGGCACCACCGACTACGCCGTCGATATCTTCTACGCCGCCGTGCGTGGTGAGAAGTTTATATGCCCCATTGCCAAGGGCACACGAATGGATATGATGTATATGCCCGACGGCCTACGCGCAGCCATCGACCTCATGGAGGCCAACCCCGACAAGCTCATCCATCGCAACAGCTTCAATGTCACCGCCATGAGCTTCCCGCCCGAGAAGATCTACGCTGAGATTCGCAAGCGCGTGCCCGACTTCAAGATGGAGTACCAAGTGGATCCCCTGAAGCAAGCCATCGCCGAGAGCTGGCCTGACAGCCTCGACGACACCGCAGCCCGCGAGGAATGGGGATGGCGTCCTAACTTCGGCCTCGCCACCATGACCCGCGACATGCTCGAGAAACTCACTGAGAAACTCGGCAACGAACAATAAACTAAATTGCTAATCAGTCCTCACCTTCTTCGTCGAGATCGAAGTCGAAGTCGGCGAAGAAGATGGGGGTGTCGGCGGCTTGGGAATCGAAGTCGTCGAGGGCGCGACGCTCCTTCTTGGTGGGGCGTCCTGTGCCGCGGGCACGCCCGATGAAACCGCTGATGCGGTTCATTTCCAAAAGTTCATACTGCTCGGGAGCTGTTACGTTCTCAAGAATCTCAGGGATGAGCTTGGCACCTACACGGTGTTCGATGGCCTGGAGGATACGGAAGCTGTAGGTGATGGGTGGCTTGCGGACATCGATGACATCCCCAACCTTCACCATCCGCGAGGGCTTCATCTGTGTGCCCCCCACGCTCACCTGCCCTTTCTTACAGGCAGCTGCCGCCATGCTACGGGTCTTGAAGATGCGCGCAGCCCATAACCAACGATCGAGACGGGCAGACCCACCCCCGGCCCCTCCCGTGAGGGAGGGGAGAGGCTGGCGCGAAGATGATGGGCGCAAAGATGATGGGCGCGAGGTTTGTTTATTGTTATTGTGATACATAGAGGACTGAAAGGTCTCCCCTTGGGGAGATTTAGAGGGGGTCACTCCCCTCCCTCACGGGAGGGGTTAGGGGTGGGTCTTCCTATTCAACTGATTCATCGCCATCTGAATCCCTGCCAAGCAGAAGGTCTTGATAGCGGCGGAAGTGACTTTAGTGCGCTCGGGGATGAGAGCTTCTTCCTCGGGCGGAAACTGTCCGAGGACATAGTCAACCTGCTGGCCTTTGTAGTAGTCACTGCCGATGCCGAAGCGGAGACGGGCATACTGCTGGGTGCCGAGAATCTGGGCGATGTGCTTCAAACCATTATGACCCGCATCGCTGCCACCTGGCTTCATGCGGAGCTGCCCGAAGGGGAGAGCAATGTCATCGACGCAGACAAGGAGATGCTCCAATTCTATTTTCTCCTGTTGCATCCAATAGCGCACGGCATTGCCACTGAGGTTCATGAAGGTACTGGGCTTCAACAGAATGAGCTGACGGCCTTTGACGCTGATGCGCGTGACGAAGCCATAACGCTTATCTTCCCACTGCGTGGGCTTTCCCTTCTCTTCATTGACGGATGCCGCTAAGGCATCGACCATGCGGAAGCCGATATTGTGGCGCGTGCCTTCGTAGTCAGGGCCGATGTTACCAAGGCCAACGATTAAGAACTTTTCCATAGGACTCTCCCCCGGTCCCTCCCCATGAGCAGGAAGGGAAATAGAATCTTTAACAAACAGTCTGCGTAAGAAAGAAAACATGACGTATGGGGGAATAAAAGATTTATTGATTCACTAACGAATTAAGGCGCAAGTCTTTCACGGTCCTTGCGCCTTAACTGTTTTTGAAGGTAATTACTCCCCTTCCTGTAGAGAGGGGTTGGGGGTGAGTCTTTATGCCTGAGCCTCCTCAGCAGCAGCAGCGCTACGTGCGTTACGGGTCATCTTGACCTGGCAAACAACAACGCTGGGGCTGGTGACGAGTTCGAGACCCTCGAAGCTGAGTTCGCCGACTTTGATGGTCTTACCGAGTTCGAGATGTGTGACATCGATGTCGAGACGCTCGGGGATGGCAGTGTGAACAGCCTTCACCTTGAGCTTGCGGACGCTGGCAGCGAGCTTACCACCGGCCTTAACACCTTCTGCGAGGCCGTTGAGGCGAATGGGAACTTCCATCACGATGGGCTTCTCGTTGGTAATCTGGTAGAAGTCAACGTGCAGCACATTGTCCTTCACGGGGTGGAACTGAGCCTCCTTGAGGATAGCGAGACACTGCTTGCCATCGACATCAAGCTTGACAGTGTAGATATCGGGAGAATAAAGGAGCTTGCGGAGCTCAGCCTCTGTAGCGCTGAAAGCGACGGCCTGGGGGAGACCCTTCTCGTCCTTGAGTTCACCGTAGAGGTTGCAGGGAATCACGCCCTGCTTACGCAGTTGCTTGGCAGCCTTCTTGCCGCCGGCGACACGTGCTGTGCCTTTGATTTCGATTGTTTTCATTTTCTTTAATTTTTTGTGTTACTCTAAATGAATTTTGCTTCATTCGCCATCACACGGGCTGCCAAAGGCAGGGATGTGCTCCGAAAGCGGGCGCAAAGGTAGTAAAAAGTTGAGAGTTGAAAGTTGAAAGTTGAAAGTTTTTTGCGTTTGGAGGCTATTTTTTTGTTTTTTATGGGGTTTTGCGATGTTTTTTGCACGCGCAATAAATAATAATGTGTATCTTTGAAGCCAGAATAACTACACCGACTAAGATATGAAACGCTTTTATCATTTCTTTCTGATGGCGCTAGGCTTACTGCTAGCCTTGAACGCCTCTGCACAAACCGATGTCACGACAACGTATCTCACGAACCCTTCGTTTGAAGCCGATGCTGCAAAGTGCACTGATGCCGTCAAGAAGACCGAGAGTACAGACGGCCTTCGCGGCTGGGATGTCAGTAGCATCACCGGGTGGAGCACAACGCGCCCCGACAAGCAATTGCTCATCACCGCCGACTGCTTCACTGACAACAACTTCGGTAAGACGGCGATCGCCAATGGCACCTATGCCTTCTTCCAACGCATGGGATGGAGCAATGGTTCGAGCGCGATTCGTCAGACAACGAGCAGCCTGCCAGCCGGCAGCTATCTGCTGAAAGTGAAGACAAAAGCCTTTTACGCAAATAGCGCAACCAGCTCTGCCTCAATTCAGGTCGTGGCCAATAGTAAGACGATGGGCAGCACATCCTTTGGATTCGACCAAGGATCGACGAACTGTATGGCTGCGGGCGACTGGAACGAACAGAGCCTGCAATTCAAGCTTGACGCTGCAGCACAGGCAGAAATTCAGATCAACATCACCTGGGTGAGCGGCGGCAGCCAGATTGCTGTAGATGACGTACGCCTCTACAGCATCCCCGACGACTATGTCGAGCCCAGCATCATCGGCGGTAAAGAAACCGACGTACCATCGCCCACAGAGGGTGTCATCACGCATGACTTTGTGAGCGAGTCGGCAATGATGCAGGATCTGCTGCAGATGCTGACGAACCACCTGACCTACATGAAGAGCCTCTATAACCCCTGTGTTTCCCCCACCTCAAAGGGTGAGGACTGCGGCTACTTCAAAGACACCGAAGGATCGAACAACGACGAGAAGGTCGTGCGTCCGAATGCAGACTTCTCGATGGTCTGTGCCTTCCTCTATAAATATGCCAAGGGGAAGACAACCCTGCCTGCAGGCATCACTTGGGACGACGTGAAGGAGATGGCCCTGAAGAGCCTCATCTGGGGATATAGCAGCCATAAGGCCAACAAGTTCAAGGTGACGAGCCGCAATGCCTACTGGGGCAGCGTCAGTACCTCCGATTACACTTGGGAGAGTTCCTTGTGGGCCATGTCACTCTGCTATTCCGCTCACTTCCTGAAAGATGAGCTCAGCGCCGACCAGAAGACCTATATATATAATATGGTAAAGGCAGAGTGTAACTATGAGTTAGGGCGTAGCATCCCCACGGGCTATGCCGGTGACACGAAGGCAGAGGAGAACGGTTGGGAGGCTGACATCCTGGCTTGCGCGCTAGGCCTCTACCCCAACGATGCGCTGGCATCCCAGTGGTTCGATCGCTTGCGTGCTTTCGCCATCAATAGCTACTCACAAGTAGATGATGCCAGTGACCAAACAGCCATCGACCCCGACTACGATACCAAAACCGTAGCCAGCTATTACAAAGGCAAGAACCTCTATGACGACTACACGCTCCAGAACCACAACCTCTTCCACACCAGCTACCAGAACGTGGTGCAGCAGGAATTGGGCGAGGCCCATCTGGCTATGTTGCTGTTTCAGGGTGACGACCTGAAGTGGAAGACCAACGCGCTGATGCACAACCAGCAGCACGTGATGGACGATGTACTGAACTGGCTGGCTCTGGCCGATGGTGAGTTGGCGATGCCCAACGGCAACGACTGGAGCCTGTTCCTCTTCGACCAAATCACCTCGTACTCCACGATGGCCTGCTTCCTGCGCGATAGGAATGCGCTACTGCTGGAGAATATGGCTTATAAGTTCATCAAGGCACGTCAGCAGACGACCAGCGACGGTTCATGGTTGCTGCGCAGCGACGTGGGCAGCCGCCGCATGGGTGTGGAGGCGCACCGCGTGATGATGACCTATCTGATGCATGTCGCCGCCTCCACCGCCGACCTGACACCCGTCACATGGTCGGAATTCAGCAAGGAGTACGAAGCCGCCCATCTCTTCAAAAGCCAAAACATCGTACGTGCCTCCTCGAAGGATCGCTTCGTGACCTTCTCTTGGAGCACAGGCCTCAGCAGCTACACAGGCTACTTCACCGACACCACGCCTGACCGCAACAAAATCATCTGCCCCTATCGTGCCAATAACACAGGCAACATTCTCGGTTGGTACAACGTCAGTGGCAAGGGCACCAACGCCACGCCCGTGGTGAGTGGTATCTACGACCTGAAGGGTAACGCCTTCACCATGAACGGACGCATCAACACCAACGACGCAACACTGGAGAACAGCTTCGTACTGGCTGCCACACCAGGCAATGCCATCGTCTATATGAATAATGTGAAGGGCCTGCAAAACGGAACCATCACAGGTCGTCGCGGTGGTCTGCTGGCCATCACCACCGATGAGTTCACACGTCCGCAGCGCACCCTCTATCATGCAGGAGGCCGCGTGCAGGCTGACGGCTCCAAGACCGTGCAGTTCGAGGGCACATGGGCCAATATCGACAACAGCATCGGCGTAATTACCGTGAACGCCACCAACCTGATGGCTTTCGGCGAACGGGCCAACAACAACTCTATCAACTGCTCGAAGTTCTATCCCATGTATTCGATGCAGAGCGAGAGTTTCACGAAAGGAAAAGTGGTGGACCGCGCCGCCGTCATCTACTACAGCCAAGTGGATAGCGCTACGACGAAGGCGTTGGCCGAGCAAGTCGTCAGCCTCACCGAGCAACTGCCTGAAGGTTGGAACGGTCTTATCTGCACCGACCCCGACGGCACACGCTACGTGATTGTGGCCAATCTGGCTGGCAGCAGCACAAACAAAGCAGAAGTAAAAGGTATTACAAGCGAATACGGAGCACCCGTATTTGCCGAAGAAACCTATGTCGTGGAGGACAAGGCGAGTGCCATCATCCGCCTCGACGAGAGCCATGCGCTGATGCAGCCGCTGAAAGTGTTTGTGAAGGGCTCCGGGGTAGTGGCCAAGTGCTTTAATCCTTACGACGACCAGCAACTGAGCCTGCGCACCAGCAGCGGACAGACGGAGGTGGTGACGGTCACCATCCTCGCAAACGGAACGGCAGTCTCCAAGCAGCTGACCCTTGGCGAAGGTACGACCATCCTTCGTCTCAACAACGACGAGATCGTGGTCGTAGAGCCCGCAGAGGAAAAGTACTATTACGAGGACATCACAGCACAGTATCTCACAAACCCTAGTTTCGAGGAGGACGTGACGTGGGGCACTACGGGGAATATCACACTGAACGGTGTGCCCTACAACCCGTGTTACACACAGAGCGTGGCAGCGGTCAACAATAACTTTCCGCAGGTGCTACCCGTAACCGGGTGGACAGCAGAGAACCTGCTTGGCACAGCCAGCAACTTCGCCCTCCTCTATTCCATGCCCTACAGCTTCACCCAATACTGCGTGTCGCCCTCTAACCTCGGCAACAGCGCCAGCATCATGGCCGTACCCGTGGCCTTCGAAGAAGAAGTCGGCACACGGTGTCTCAGCATCCTTAACTCATGGACGGCTGGCACCAACGCCATCACCCAGGAGGTGACGTTACCCAAAGGGGAGTACCGCCTCACCTTCAACATGAATTATGTCTGCCCCAACGAGGGCCGGCGCACGGAGCCCAACGTGATTTGCAGCACAGGCGACAACATCAACACCTCGCTGTGCGGCCTCGCCATAGGGTTTGTAGGGTACTATGCCCCCTACCCTACCACAGCCAATACGTGGCAAGAACAGGCGATTGACTTCAGCCTCACCGAATCAAGAGCCGTCACCATTCGCATGGGCCTCGCCACCTCGGCAGGACAAGGTGCCGCCAACAACACCCGCCTCTACATTGATAACCTGCGCCTATGGCAGCAGAAAGAAGTGGTGCCCGTTGGTATCAATATCCCCGAAATGGACAATAATGACATAAATAGCAAATCGTCAAATTGTGAATGGTATGACCTCAGCGGTCGCCGTCTCAGTAGCGCCCCACTTCACGGCGTCTTCATACAGAACGGCCAAAAGGTCCTCCGCTAAACTGTACCCTTCACCTATCAACTCTAAACTTTAAACTCTAAACTACACAAAACACAGTGCCCACAGGACGCGTCCTTCTCATCTATACCGGCGGCACCATCGGAATGGGACGAAATCCCGACACAGATGCCCTGGAACCACTGGACTTCAACCATCTCATCCAGCAGATGCCTGAATTCGGGGGCATTCCCGTAGGCGTGGATGCTTATCAGTTCCCTGAGCCTATCGACAGCAGCGACATGAATCCACAGCTGTGGGCACGTATTGTGGAAATCATCGTAGGACATTACGACCGCTACGATGGCTTCGTCATCTTGCACGGCACCGATACCATGGCCTTTACGGCTTCAGCGCTCTCCTTCATGTTGGAGAACCTGACCAAGCCCGTAATCCTGACAGGTTCGCAACTACCCATTAACCAGTTGCGCACCGATGGAAAAGAGAACCTCATCACCAGTATCGAGATTGCTGCTGCACATCACGCTGACGGCACACCCCGCGTGCCGGAGGTCTGCATCTACTTCAGCGGCAAGCTCTTGCGCGGCAACCGCGCTACGAAGATCAACAGCGAGGGTTTCAACGCCTTCGACAGCTTCAATCTGCCGCCTCTGGCAGACGTCGGCGTCAATATCATCTACCACGATGACCTCATCCTGCGGCCCGACTATGAGCGTCCGATGACACCCCACTTCGCCATGAATACAGACGTTGTCGTATTCACATTATTCCCTGGTATTCAAGAGGAAACCGTTCGTTACCTCCTCACCTCGCCCGACCTGCGGGGCGTCGTAATGCGAACCTACGGCAGCGGCAACGCGCCACAATTACCATGGCTAATGGAAGTACTCGCTGCGGCCACCGCACGCGGCATCGTCATCATCAATATCACGCAATGTGCTGCAGGACCAGTTCAGATGGCACGTTATAGCGGCGGCTTCCTTCTGAAGAACGCTGGCGTCATTTCCGGTTACGATGGTACCGTGGAGTGTGCCATCGCCAAACTCATGCATTTATTGGCTCATAGCAACGACGCAGAGTTCATTCGACAGCAGATGTGTCGTCCCCTGTGCGGAGAAATCACGCTTAACGCGTGAAAAGATGATAAATCTTTCTCAAAAATAAGGTGCGTTCAAAAGGAAATGAGTATATTTGCACCCGAAATGCACTTTACCACCTTTTATGACCTACCTGACATTGCCTTTTGAGGAAAACCGTCGCTTGAGTTTCTATCTGGCGATGGAGGAGTACGCAGCGCGTCAGCTCAATAATGGCGATGATTTGTTCTTCCAGTGGCAAGTGCAGCCTTCGGTCATCTTCGGGCGCAATCAGGTCATTGAGAACGAGGTCAACCTCGACTACTGCCGCGAGCACGGCATCCAGTTCTTTCGTCGCAAGAGCGGCGGCGGGTGTGTCTATGCAGACATGTCAAATGTGATGATGAGCTACATCACACGTTCCGATGAGGTGCAGACGACCTTTGCCCGTTACATGGAGATGGTATGCCAGATGCTCCGGGAGCTGGGCCTCGCAGCCACCTCTACACAAAACAACGATGTCCTCATTGGCGACCGTAAGGTGTCAGGCAATGCCTTTTACCACATCCCCGGCCACAGCATCGTACATGGGACCATGCTCTTCGACACAGATATGGAGCATATGCTCCACGCCATCACGCCGCCTCAAGTGAAATTGGACAAACACGGCGTGCAGAGTGTGCGCCAGCGCATCACATTACTGAAGGAGCACACTGAGCTAAGCATCGGTGCCTTCAAAGCCTATGCCCGTGAACACCTCTGCCATCAGGAGATACTTTTGACCAACGAGGATGTAAAAGCCATTGAAGTCCTCGAACAAGAATACCTTAACCCATCCTTTATATATGGAAAAGAAAACCTGCCTTTATGACCGCCATGTGGCACTCGGCGCACTTATGTCGCCCTTCGGCGGATTCATTATGCCCATTCAGTATTCGAACATCACTGACGAGCACAACGCCGTGCGCCAGCACTGCGGTATCTTCGACGTGAGTCACATGGGCGAAGTGCACATCACAGGTCCCGATGCAGAGCGCTACGTGCAACACATCTTCACCAACGATGTCACCGATGCACCCCTCGGACAAATCTACTATGGAATGATGTGCTATCCCAACGGTGGCACTGTCGATGACCTGCTCGTCTATAAGATGGGCGACAACGACTTCTTCCTCGTCATCAACGCTGCCAACATCGACAAGGACGTGGCCTGGATGAACGAGCAGAAAGAAGGCTTCAACATCAACCTCGACCATCAGAGCGACTACTACGGCCAGCTCGCCGTCCAAGGCCCCGAAGCCGAAGCCGTCGTCGAGGAAGTCCTCGGCCTCCCCTGTGCAGAACTGAAGTTCTACACGGCCAAGACTCTCGAAGTTGCAGAAGGCGACGAGGGCGAGACCATCATTATTTCCAGAACTGGCTACACCGGCGAGGACGGCTTTGAGATCTACGGTTCCCACGAGTTCACCCAAAAGGCTTGGGACAAACTCATGGAAAGCGGGCGCTGCAAGCCCTGTGGTCTTGGCTGCCGCGACACACTGCGTTTCGAGGTTGGTCTGCCGCTCTACGGCGACGAGCTCAGCGCTGACATCAGCCCTATCATGGCAGGGCTGGGCATCTTCGTCAAGCTCGAAAAGCCTGAGTTCATCGGCAAGGAAGCCCTCGCCGAGCAGAAGGCCAACGGTGTCGCTCAGAAGCTCGTAGGCATCGAGCTGGCCGACAAGGCTATCCCTCGCCACGGCTATGCAGTCCTGAAGGATGGCGAAGTCATCGGCGAAGTCACCACCGGCTACCACTGCCTCAGCGTGGATAAAAGCGTCTGCATGGCCCTCGTCAAGACCGAATTTTCCAAACTCGGCACAGACCTGGAAGTGCAGATCCGCAAGAAGGTGTTCCCAGGAGTGGTGGTCAAGAAAAAGTTCTACGACAAGCATTATAAGAAATAAAAGCCTCACCCCCCAACCCCCTCTCCAAAGGGCGAGGGGGAGTGATTACTATCGCAAAATAACATTATATAGAAACATTTTAATAATAACACTTTAACATGCGACCCCACCCGCTTCTTGTAAGTATATACTCCCCCTCGCCCTTTGGAGAGGGGGACAGGGGGGTGAGGCCGCCCCTTTAACAATCATGGCAAACTTTGAAGCAGGACTCTACTACAGCGAGTCACACGAGTACGTTCGCGTTGAAGGCGAATTTGGTTACATTGGAATTTCTGACTATGCTCAGCACGCACTGGGCAATGTTGTGTATGTCGATATGCCCGAAGTCGATGACGAGGTCACCGCAGGCGAAGAGTTCGGCGCAGTGGAGAGCGTGAAGGCTGCCAGTGACCTGATTGCTCCCGTCAGCGGCACCGTCGTAGAGGTCAACGAAGCCCTCGAGGACGAACCCGAACTCCTCAACAAGGACGCTTTCGGCAACTGGATTATCAAAGTCCAGCTCTCCGACAAGTCTGAACTCGACAACCTCATGGACGTCGAAGCCTACAAGGCACATTGCGAATAAAAAGAAGACCCACCCCCGCCCCCTCCCGTGAGGGAGGGGAGTAGGGAGGCTGTCTTCATATTTGGTTTATCCTTTTGTACGTGATTTTTCATAAGCGCATTTTATGAGTAATAACCCAACAAAGCGCCAGCCCCTCCCCTCCCTCACGGGAGGGGTTGGGGGTGGGTCTTCCTTTAAGTATTTCCCCCACACCGAAGAAGACCTTCAGGAGATGTTGGCGGTGACGGGCGTGAAGAGCATTCACGACCTCTTCGCCGATGTCCCCGAGGCAGCACGGTTCCAGCGTGACTACGAGCTGCCTACCGCCCTCTCGGAGACCGACCTCCGCCTCTTCTTCGAGCAACTGACACACCCGCTCAACGCCCAACAGCTCATCTGCTTCGCCGGTGCCGGTTGCTATGACCACTACGCTCCCAGCGTGGTGCAGAACATCATCCAGCGCAGTGAGTTCCTGACGTCCTACACACCTTATCAAGCTGAGATCTCGCAGGGCACGCTCCACTACATCTTTGAGTATCAGTCCATGATTGCGGAGCTCACGGGCATGGACATCTCGAATGCTTCAATGTACGACGGAGCCACCGCCACCGCCGAAGCAGCTATGATGGCGTGGGGCAATGCCAAGAAAGCGACGCGCGTGCTCATTGCCGCGACCGTTGATCCTAAGGTGCGCCGCGTGGTCGATACCTATGCCCACTTCCATGGTTTCCCCATTCAGCTCATTCCGGCCAAGAATGGTGCTCTCGACCGCGAGGCGCTTGACAAAGAGTTGGCTGAAGGCAGCGTAGCGGGTGTCATCGTGCAGCAACCCAACTATTTCGGCATCGTCGAGGACTACACGGGCATCGCCGATGCTGTTCACGAGCAGAAAGGTATCTTCATCGTCAATGCCAACCCCAGCGACCTCGCCATCCTGAAGACACCCGCCGAATGGGGCGCTGATGTCGCCGTGGGCGAAGGGCAGAGTCTCGGCATTCCCATGACCTTCGGCGGTCCCGGCGTAGGCTTCATGGCCTGCACCGAGAAGCTGATGCGTAAACTGCCCGGCCGCATCGTGGGTCAAACCCTTGACAACCGCGGTCAGCGGGCTTTCGTGCTGACGCTCCAAGCGCGCGAACAGCACATCCGTCGTCAGAAAGCCACCTCCAACATCTGTTCCAACCAGAGTCTCATGGCGCTCTACGTTACCATCTACCTTAGCCTTATGGGCAAGGAAGGTCTGCGCGAAGCTGCTGAAATGAGCTATGCCGGGGCTCACAGCCTTCGCGACAAACTCGTTGCCACGGGTAAGTTCCAGGATACGTTCCCCGGCCAGCCCTTCTTCAACGAGTTCTGCCTCGATTACGACGGCGACCTCGACGCCTTGCTTGAGGAAGCCACCGAATGCGGCTACCTCGCCGGCATTAAGGTAGGCGAGAAGACCCTGATGCTGGCCGTCACCGAGCAGCGCACACCCGAAGAGATTGATGAATTGGTTGAAATATTAGGTAAGTAAGATATGAACAGAACACTATACGGAAACCTGATCTTTGAACTCTCAAAGAAAGGTCGCAGAGGTTACTCTCTGCCGCAGGACTACGACCGCACGCATACCACAGCCGAACTGCCCGAGGCATTGCGCCGCAAGGAGGCTGCCCGTCTGCCGGAGTGCGATGAGTTGACAGTCGTGCGTCACTATACCAACCTCAGCCATAACAACTTCGGCGTCAACGACGGCTTCTATCCCCTCGGCTCCTGCACGATGAAATACAACCCTGTCATCAACGAGGAGATTGCCGCCATGAAAGCCTTCGCAGGCCTGCACCCGCTGCAGCCCGCCGAGACATGCCAGGGCGCCCTCGAAGTCTATTTCAACCTTCAGCAGTCCCTGGCCGAACTGGCTGGCCTCAGCGAGTTCACGCTGAATCCCTGTGCCGGCGCTCACGGCGAGCTGACCGGCCTGATGGTCATCCGCGCCTATCATGAGGCGGCCCCCCATTCAGCCCCCGAGGGGGCTACGGATGTAAAATCCGCTGATAGCAAAACAACAGAAGCCCCCTCGGGGGCCGTAGGGGGGGCCAGCTCCCGAACCAAGGTCCTCATCCCCGACTCCGCCCACGGCACCAACCCCGCTTCTGCCGCTGTCTGCGGCCTTGAGGTCGTTGAGGTGAAGAGCTTGGCCGACGGCACCGTGGATGTTGAACATCTGCGCCAGCTTCTTGATGAACTGGGCGATCAGGTGGCAGCGATGATGATGACCAACCCCAACACCCTCGGCATCTTCGAGCCTCGCGTGCTGGAGATTACCGAGATGGTACACAAGGCAGGTGGCCTGATGTACTACGACGGCGCCAACCTCAACGCCCTCCTCGGAGAATGCCGTCCGGGCGATATGGGCTTCGACGTCATGCACATCAACCTCCACAAGACGTTCTCCACGCCTCACGGCGGTGGTGGTCCCGGCAGCGGTCCCGTCGGTGTCCGTAAGGGACTGGAGCAGTTCCTGCCTTATCCACGCATCACCAGACCCACCCCCGACCCCTCCCGTCAGGGAGGGGCTGAGCTGCGCATTGTTACTGAGCCAGCCAACGAGCGAAGCGAGGCTCTCCCCCTGACGGGGGAGCGGGGAGAGGGTCTTTCCGTAGGAAGTTTCTTCGGCAACTTCGGTGTGATGCTGAAGGCTTACGCCTACATCCTCTCCCTGGGTCGCGAGAACGTGAAGATGGTTGGTCCGTTGGCCACGCTGAACGCTAATTATATTAAGGAACGCCTGCGCGATGACTATCTGCTTCCCATCGAGGGCCTGTGTAAGCATGAATGTGTCTTCGACGGCCTCGTGGATAAGAGCACGGGCGTCACCACGATGGACGTTGCCAAGCGCCTCCTCGACTACGGCTACCATGCTCCCACCATCTACTTTCCCCTCCTCTTCCATGAGAGCCTCATGATTGAGCCGACGGAGAACGAGAGCAAGGAGACCATCGATGCCTTCATCGACGTGATGCACAAGATAGCCGCCGAGGCCAAGAGCGACCCCGAATTGGTCAAGAGCGCTCCCCACAACACGCCCATCGGACGTGTCGATGATGTACTCGCTGCCAAGCAACCCGTAACAACGTATTGGAAAAGCATAGAAGCATGACAGACCTTCTTATCATCGGCGCAGGGCCTGGCGGTTATAAAGCCGCGGCTCACGCCGCCAAGCACGGCCTCAAGGTCACCATCATTGAAGAAGGGCACGTGGGCGGCACCTGCCTCAACGTAGGGTGCATCCCCACGAAGACCTATGTGCACAGTGCCACCTTCGAGGATGCTCGCGAGCGGATGGCACAGGTCGTGCCTCAGCTCCGTCAAGGCGTTGAAGGCATCCTCTCCCACCCCAACATCACGTTGGTGCGCGGCAAAGCCTCCTTCGTTGATGCCCACACCGTCAGCACCCCAGACGGTCAGACCTTCACAGCTGACAACATCATCATTGCCACCGGTAGTACATCCAAAATGCTTAACATAGGCCCCCTCCCAACCTCCCCGAGGGGAGGAGAAGGCTGCGCACTACCATCGAGCGAAGCGAGGCTCTCCCCCTCGGGGGAGCAGGGAAGGGGGCCTGTTGTCGATTCCACCGGCCTCCTTCAGCTCGACGCCCTCCCCAAGCGCCTCTGCATCATCGGTGCAGGCGTCATCGGAATGGAGTTCGCCAGTGTCTTCAACCGCTTCGGCGCTGAAGTCACCGTCATCGAGTTCCTCAAGGAATGTCTGCCAGCCCTCGACAGCGACATCGCCAAACGCCTCCGCAAGCAGATGGAGAAGCAGGGCGTTACGTTCTACATGGGAGCAGGGGTGAAAAGCCTCTCCCCCATCCCCTCCCCTGTTAGGGAGGGGGGCACTAGGGAAGGAACCCTTGTATTCTTTGAACAGAAGGGCAAAGAACTTTCCGTGGAGGCTGATGTTGTGCTGGTGGCTACGGGCCGCAAGCCGCGCACCGAGGGCTTGAACCTCGAAGCTGCATGCATCACCCTGGCCCCCAACGGCACAATTCCCGTCGATGAGCATTTTGAAGTAGCCCCCTCCAACCTCCCCGAGGGGAGGCTTACTGACAGAACAGTGTCCCCCTCGGGGGACGAAAGGGGGGCTCTCTTCGCCATCGGTGACGTCAACGGCAAGCAGATGCTGGCTCACGCCGCTGAGATGCAGGGCATACACGTCGTGAACCGCATCCTCGGCATCGAGGACAACATCCGTTTCGATGTGATGCCAGCCGCCATCTTCACCTCTCCCGAAGCCGCCTGCGTAGGACCCAGCGAGGACCAGCTGAAGGAACAGGGCACACCCTATGAGTGCCACAAATCCTTCTACCGCGCTAACGGCAAGGCTTTAGCGATGAACGAGACAGAGGGAATGGTCAAGTTGTGCACCGAGCCCGGCGAGGGTCGCATCCTCAGCGCCCACATCTTCGGAGCCCACGCCGCAGACCTTGTGCAGGAGGTGACCGCCTACATCACCCTCGGTGCCACCCTGCAGCAGCTCCGCGACACCGTCCACATCCACCCCACCCTCTCCGAAGTCCTCATTGAGGTCAACTAACCTCACCTCCCTACACACTCCCGATGTCGGCGCAGTTTTCCGCCGACATCGGTTTCTTTTACTCAGCTGCGAATCGAAAAATGCATTTCCCTTTTTGACTTTTGTACCTTTCGGTCGTATCACCAGGAAAAGCACTCCAAAACAATGACACAGATAGACGAAGCACTCATCACCAGATGCCAGACGGGCGACAAGGACGCGTTCCGGTCGTTGGTCGAGACATGTCAGGGGATGGTGTTCTCTGTCGCACTGAAGATGCTGGCCGACGAAGAGGAGGCGAAGGACATCGTACAGGAGACCTTCCTACGTGTGTGGCTGAACATCGGTAAATACGATGCCTGTCACAGCTTCACCACCTGGCTCTATGCCATCGCCTCCCGTCTCTGTCTTGACCGACTGAAGAGCCGCTCCCGCATCATCGCTATGCCCGAGGACGAGGCGGTGCTGCGACGCTACGCCTCTGCCGACGGTCAGCTCGAATTAGAGAACCGCGAATGGATGGCCATTGTGCGCCTCATGGCAGAGGGACTCAGCCCGAAGCAACGGCTCGTGTTCACACTCAGCCAGCTGGAAGGCCTCTCATCGCAAGAAGTGGAGGAAGCTACAGGTTTCACGGCGACCCAGGTGAAGAGCAATCTCTACGTGGCTCGCCAAACGATACGCGAACGTTTAAAATGCTTAGGTTATGAATAACATCGACGTTATACTCGAAAGACTGCAGTCCGCAAAGCAGCCCGCGCTGGAGCATCCCGAAGAACTGACAGACAGGATCATGAGTAGCTTGGACTCTCTGGGCTCAGAGGTTGCCACTCCCTCCCCCGCAGAAAGGTTGAAGGGGAACACTCTCCTCATCCTCCGCACGGCTCTTTCCCTTGCCGCAATGTGGATCATCGGCTTCTTCATCTATCTGCAGTTCGACACCGTTGCCCCCGTGGCGCAGGAGTCTCTTCCCAGCACAAAGGACACTGGGAGTGGGTCCTCCACGCTCAAGGAAGTTTACAAGGATCGTCTTTGCCAAGACTGCAAGAAAACAATTCGTTATACCCAAATAAGATCTAAGCTTTATGAAAACAAGTAGATTCATTTACCATGTAGTTCTCCTTTGTGCAGCCCTGCTACTCACCTCCTGCTACCAGGCAAGAGTCGTGATGCACACCGTCATAGAAGGCAAAAGTCACAGTAACTTCATGAACCATCATTTCCGCGAGATTACCTATAGCAATGTAATGTCCAAAGAACTGCGCGACTCCCTGTGGGGAGAGAACAACATTGGCTGGTCGCAGCCTATGCCGGAATGTCTGAACATAGATGCCTTCTGCGGTTCTGAGACAAAAGTTGGAGAAGGTGACACCGTTTCCACCACTTTCTGGTGTCCTTTTGAGACCGTGGAAGAGATGTGCGAGCAGACGCCCCTACAACTGAACGGCGTGCGCCTCCGTTCGAACGCGAAGCTGGAGAAGCGCTTCCGCTGGTTCTACACCGAATACACCTTCACAGAGACCTTCTACTGCGTAGGCGATACGTTCAAGCTGCCTGCCACCGACTATGCCGACAAAGCAGAGATCAGCTATTGGTTCACGGGCCGTCCCAATCTGGTGGAAGGACTGAGCGGTGCCGAGGCATCGCAGAAGCTCGGCGAGATGGAACCAAAGATCACCAAGTGGCTCAACGATAACCTCTTCAAGACGGGCTTTGACTTCGTCGTCGCACATTATGATTCCATCGCCAATCCTCCCGTCAGCCGCGAACAGTTCATTGAGCTGCACGACTCACTGGCGAACTACCTCCTGTCGCAAGGTGATGAGATTCTGGGAGTGAACATCGAGGATGCCCTTCGTGACTTCTTCCACTCAGACGCCTACGCACCCTTCTTCAATGATGAAACACCCTGCGGTAAAGCCTTGAACAAGGAATTCCTGAACAGCCTGAACATCCTCTGGTTCAACGTCCCCTACACCCTCACGATGCCCGGCACCGTCGTTGATCCCGGAAACGGCACCCTGCAGCCCGACGGCACCATCTTCTACCCCTTCACGGGCGAGCGCCTCATCCCGCAGGACTACACCATCACCGCCACCTCACGCAAGACCAACCTCTGGGCCTGCATCCTCTCAGTCCTCATCATCCTCCTTGCCATCGGCAGCCTCATCTACAGGCGCAAAAAGGCCCAATGACAATGGCCAATACGTTCTGGTTGATTTCTGGGCAAGTTGGTGTGGTCACGATGGTCGCATTGCCGCTAGCGGACTCCGCGGTGAAGCCCTCCAGCTAAAGATTGCAGAGCTGTTAGAGAAATAGTCATCGATTTGGATTCAAAACAAGCTACGCTGACCTATATTCAAACACTATAGGTAAATTTGCTTCATCCGTCCTGCTGCGTCGCGAGACGCGGCAGGGCTTTCCGCTCGCCACCCCATATTCTTATCATTATTCCATGGTGATGGAACAATCATTCCAAGGCCATGGAATAATTGTTCCAAGGCCTTGGAATAATGAAAACAATTAGACGTATCGACCAAAACATTTAGGACGATGGGGTCAAGGAATACATTGCGAAGAGCATTTCCCTTAGCTCCTTCCGTTAATTCATCGTAAATAAACACCAGTATTGTAATATGATTGTGCTTATGCACGTTCTTAATAAAGAAAGACAAACAAGAAACAATGAAAAAGAAAATCATTATCACCGCACTGCTCGCCCTCGTCACTATAGCGGGACAGGGGCAAGAAATCAAGATGAACGAACCATCGTTTAGTGATTATCTACCCCTGCTTAATGCGAAGGGCTATATGGCATACAGCTTTGACACACAATGCTTCAGCGGGAAGATGGCAGAACCGATCGTGAAGGAATACGTGAGCGGCAAAGAAGTCGGAAATCTCATCAACTTTGACATTTCCATATCTTTGGGTGAGAAACTCATCGTAGGCTTTTCACCGTCTGAGAACGATTCTACTGCCAACTACATATTCCAATTCACAGGCGGAGCATTCAACGCATCGCTCATGCTGCGGCCAATCTTCAACCCAAGTGAGCCAGCAATACCTATATACAACTATGAGTCACGACCTTTTGAACTGATCTCACCTTTCAAGGTTGGTCAGTTCATCCCCCTTGTTTTGTATGGTTCATGCTGGTATGATGCTGATAGTGACGTTACTCGATTTTGTGGTGAAAAATTCATAAAACCCGACCTCTCATCCGACATCATCAAATATATACCGCATTTTTACGTCCTTGGAATAAAGATAAAATAGAACAATGAACAAGCAAATCATCATCACCGCGCAGTCATAATGTTAAATAAATGCAAAGCAGCGGAAGTTTGTATGTTATTATGAAGTATACTTGAAAATAATTACATACTTTTGCAAAGTATACTTCAGAATAATGATATGGATAAGCAGATTATTAAGACCATTATCGGTGCTAAGCAGCAAGAAATCAGCGGTGTGAAGCTGTTGCAAAGAACAGAGGTGTTCGACGAAAACGCCAACTACGTGCTGACAGGTATTCGTCGGGCAGGTAAGTCATATACCCTGTATCAGGATATACAAGAGAAGATAACATCAAGAAAGGCACGGGTGGAAGACATCCTCTATGTCAACTTCGAGGACGAGCGTATTGCCTCTATTGAGGCGGCTGAACTCGGACAGATCCTGGATGCCTACTGGGAGATGCATGAGCAGAAGCATCCATACATATATCTGGATGAGATACAGAATGTGACGGGATGGGAGAAGTTTGCCCGAAGACTGACGGAATCGAAGCATCACGTGATGATAACAGGCAGTAACGCTAAGATGCTCAGCAAAGAAATCACTTCAACACTCGGCGGCAGCTACATCCAACGTGACATCTACCCATTCTCTTTCGCCGAGTACCTTCAATACCATGGAGTGTTGCTCGACAAGAACTGGGAATACAATCCTGAACAGCGCCTGCAGGTCATCCGCCATTTCGGGGAGTATTTCTATTATGGTGGATTTGCAGAGTCCTTCGAACAGACGAACAAACGGGAATGGCTGACATCGCTCTATCAGAGGATTGTGCTGGGTGATGTCATTGAACGTAACAAAATCCGCAATCCCCGCGTGTTGCGTCTGCTGGTACGCAAACTGGCCGACAGTGTGATGCAACCAACGACGCTGAAACGGCTTGAACACATCATCAAATCGTCGGGCGACAGCATCAGTCCTGTAGTCCTGAAAGACTATTTGGGATACATGGACGATGCTTATCTGATATTCTCCATCCCCAACCTCGTGTCTCCACTCACAGAGCAGCAAACCATCGAAAAGCGCTATTTCGCAGACAACGGGATTCTCAATAATTTCCTCTTCAACGGCGAGACGAAGCTCCTTGAGAACATGGTAGCAATACAACTCAACCGATTGTTCCACAACACAGAGGAGGAATTACGACTCTTCTATTATAATAAAGGTGTAGAGGTCGATTTCTGTGTCCCGGAAGCGGGGTTGGCCATTCAGGTTTCCTATAGTATTGATGATATTGCTACCTACGAGCGTGAGGTCGGTGCACTTGTTGCCTTCCTGAAGACTTTCAAGAAGTACCGAGGCTTCATCATCACGTGGGATACAGAGCGAGAAATCATTGTTGATGGTATCAACATTCAGGTTGTTCCCATTTGGAAATGGCTGTTAGAATATTAAAATAAAAGAATCATGAAAAATAGAACTATCATCACCGCACTCCTCGCACCAATGGCTTTCTGATGGACACCTGCCTTACTGCCCAAGACCAGTACAAGTCATTGCTCGACTATTTCAATATCGCACACAAATAAACGCAAATCATCACCGCTTATGGGATGTCTGTAGTCCATGGGATGACGGGGATGCCCTCATCAGTGAAGTGAATGGGGAGCCAGAGGTGGAGGCTGCGGGAGAGATGGCGCGGGTTCCAGATGTCGGCCATGAAGACATAGGTGGTGTCGTTCTTAAAGATATAGGTGCCTTGGGCACCGAAGGTCTTGTCGGCAGGCATCTCGCGATAGCCGGTGGCGATGCCCGTGAAGGGTGAGGGCAGCTGCGTCCACGGTCCCCAGATACTCTTGGCCCTGAACATACGCGCTTCATTGGGAGCCCATCCCGTGCAGCCGGAGCAGATGAGCCAGTAGTCCTCACCACGGTGGAAGATGCAGGGAGCCTCATTCTGCCCGCCAGGTGCCACCATATTATACTTGCCAGTGAAATCAAGGAAATCATCCGTCAGCTCACTGACGAGGAGCGTCAGGTTCTCCTGCGAGGAGGTGATGTGATAGGCACGGCCGTCATCGTCCACGAAGACGGTCATATCACGACTCATCTGTCCGCCCTCGAAGTCGCGCCAGAGGTACATTCCCTTCTGCACCTCGCGCCTCCATCGCGGCGTCCACCATTTCGTCCACGCTGCAGCGTTTGTCTTTTTGGCAGCCTCGATGTCCTTTTCCGTCATGTCGAAAGGCCACCGCCCGGCGTGCAGACGTGTGCTGCGGATAAAGCGGAAAGGTCCTGTGGCGTGCTCGCTCACGGCGAAGCCCACGCGGGCGGCCTCGTAGCCCTTCCCCTTCAGTTCCAGATGGAAGAGCATCACGAAGCACTGTGTCTTTTCATTCCACACCACCTTCGGGCGTTCCATGATGCAGCCGCGCTCTATGTCGCTGCCCGGCTCCGCGCTCAGCTGCAGCGCCAAGCCCTCATTCTTCCAGTGTCGTAAGTCCGTTGACGAATACACGGCGATGCCGCCGTCCATCGTATAGCCGCGGTCGGGGCGCTGTTCGCCATACCAGTAATACGTGTCGCCATACTTGATGACATTCCCCCCGTGGGCATTGATATGCTTCCCTTCCGTGTCGGGCCACAGCTGCCCGTTCTTGAAGTCGCCGTCCTGTGCCGCCATCGGCACCACAGCCACCCATAACGATGCCATGAGCATCGCTATTCCCTTGTACCATGCATTCTGTTTCATTCGTGTTTGTCGTTAAAAAGAAGGTTTGAAAAGATGATGTCGGTGCAAAAGTATAAAAAATACGTCAATGGTGTGTGGTGTAATCGATAAAATCGCTATCTTTGCACAGAAATAGCACAGAAACGCACGTGAAACACCTCATCGATTTCTTCCGACAAGGGCGTCTATGGCATCAGGCACGCGATGAATGGCGCTGGCTCACACGCGCCTGCTTCCACGCCCTGCGCCGCCTCATCCTCGCCGTCGAACTCTTCCTCGACCGCAACCTCACGGGCCATGCGGCAGCCCTCACCTACTCCAGCATGCTGGGTGCCGTGCCCATCCTGGCCATCGTCTTCGCCATCGCTCGCGGCTTCGGCTTCAGCGCACTCATCGAGGAGAAGCTCAAGGAGAGTGTACGCTTCACGCCCGAGATGACCGAGACCATCATGACCTTCGTGAACTCCTATCTGGAGCGTGCCCGCGGCGGCGTGTTCATCGGCATAGGATTGTTGATACTGCTCTACACGCTGTACAGCCTCAGCACCTATATCGAGAACGCTTTCAACAGCATCTGGCGCGTCAAGCAGTCCCGTGCGCTCTACCGTGGGGCCATCTACTACATCAGCGTGTTCTTCCTGCTGCCCATCGTCATCATCATCACATCGGGTCTGCAGCTCTTCCTCACGGGCATCACCCGTTTCTTCCCTGATTTCACCTTCGTGAATGCAGGCATCGAGTTCCTCGTACAGCTCTCTCCCTATGTCCTCGCCTGCATCGTCTTCATCCTGCTGTACAAGCTGATGCCCAATACCCCTGTCCGCTGGCGCGCCACCCTGCTACCAGGCATCCTGGCCGGCACCGCCTTCCAAGGACTGCAGTGGTTCTACATCAACTCCCAGGTGTGGATCTCCAGCTACAACGCCGTCTATGGCTCCTTCGCCGCCATCCCGCTGTTCATGCTGTTCATCCAGTTCTCTTGGTATATCTGCCTGTTCTGCGCCGGCCTCAGCTACACCCATCAATACGAGGAGGAGCTGTCTGCCGAGAAGCGCCACACCGACGAAGCCAGCCCCACACGCCCCACTGCCGAGGAAACCCTCGACCGCATCAACGACCTCATCCAGCAATATCATCAACACTCATAAGTCATGCACACACTACGTAAAGCCCTGCTCCTGCTGGCACTCCTTCCCTGCATGAGCCATGCCCAGAGCGAACTCTACCCCCAACACTTCGACCTCGAAGAGGTGACGCTGTTAGACAGCCCCCTGAAGACGGCGCTGGACGGCAATGCACAGCTTCTGCTGCAGTACGATGCCGACCGTCTGCTGGCACCCTTCATCCGTCAGGCCGGGCTCCACACGAAGAGCGGCAGCAAGTACTACGGTTGGCTCACGCAGCACCCCTCGTTCACCAACTGGGGACTCAGCGACTGGAGCCTGGAAGGCCACGTGGGCGGTCACTATCTCACAGCCCTCGCACTGGCCTATGCCGCCGAGCGCGACGAGGCACTGCGCACACTGCTGAAGGAACGGTTGGAATACTGCATCGATGTGCTGAAAGACTGTCAGGATGCCTTCGCCAACAACACCAAAGGCCTCAAAGGCTTCATCGGCGGACAGCCCATCAACCAGGTGTGGACGGGCCTCTATGACAACGACCTCTCTGCCTTCCGTCAGTATGGCGGCTGGGTGCCGTTCTACTGCGAACACAAGGTGCTGGCGGGTCTGCGCGATGCCTGGATCTACACGGACAACACCACCGCCCGCACGCTCTTCCAAGGTCTCTCCGACTGGGCCGTCAACGTCATCTCCAACCTCTCCGATGCCGATATGCAGACGGTGCTGGGCTGGGAGCACGGCGGCATGAACGAGGTGCTGGCCGACGCCTTCAAGCTCTTCGGCGACATGAAATACCTGAATGCCGCCAGACGCTACAGCCATCAGTATGAGATCAACGGGATGCAGGGCAACCCCTACAACAAGCACTTCCTGGACAACCAGCACGCCAACACGCAGGTGCCCAAATACATCGGCTTCGAGCGCGTGTGGAAACAGTATGTCAAAGGCGAGGACATCTCCACCTATCGCACGGCAGCAGTGAACTTTTGGGACGATGTCGTCACACACCGCACCGTGTGCATCGGCGGCAACAGCACCTCGGAGCATTTCTTCGACCCCGCCAACGGACAGCGCTATATCAACGACCTCGACGGCCCCGAGTCGTGCAACAGCAACAATATGCTGAAGCTGTCGGAGATGCTCTTCGACGACGACCACAACGCACGCTATGCCGATTTCTACGAGAGCACGATGTACAACCACATCCTCTCCACGCGCGACCCCGCCACCGGCGGCTACGTCTATTTCACCACCCTGCGCCCGCAGGGCTACCGCATCTATTCCACCGTCAATGAATCGATGTGGTGCTGCGTCGGCACCGGTATGGAGAACCACTCCAAGTACGGTCATTTCATCTACACCCATGAGGGCAGCACACTCTATGTGAACCTCTTCATCGCCAGCGAGCTCGACAACGCGACCTTCGGCCTGCGCCAGCAGACCACCTTCCCCTACCCGCCCGCAGACACCAACGTCGCACAGACAGAGCTCACCGTCACGCGCGCAGGCACCTATACCATCGCCCTGCGCCACCCCGCCTGGGCTGGAAAGGCGTATGCCGTCAGCGTGAACGGCGCCGCCGTCAACGTTGCTGTCACCGAGGGCACCGCCTCCTATGTGACCATCGACCGCACATGGTCCGTGGGCGACCGCATCACCGTGAACCTGCCCATGTCCCTGCGCCTGGAACCGTGTCCGGGCTTGGAAGACTATGTCGCCTTCAAGTACGGCCCCATCCTCATGGCCGCCAAGACCACAGCCTCCAGCGCCGCAGAAGCCGAAGCTACAGGACTCGTCTTCGAAACCCTGCAGTACGAATACGGCCACGAAGGGCGCATGGACCACGCCCCCGGCAGCCGCGCCACCGTCAAGGACCTGACATCGGCACCCCTGCTCATCGATGACGACCTCGCGCAGACACTACAGCGCGTCACGCCCACCGACCCACAGCACCTGCGCTTCACCCTCAACGCCCAGAGCGAGCAGTCGAAGGGCGGATGGACCACGCTCACTCTGGAACCCTTCTACGGCATCCACCACGCCCGTTATATGTGCTACTGGTATGCTGCCACCCCGCAGGCCTACGAGCAGAGCGAATGGGGACGCGCCGATGCCGAGGCCGCAGCCCTCAACACCCGCACCCTGGACTTCGTGGCCACGGGCGAGCAGCAGAGCGAGGCCGGACACCACTACCAGTACAGCAGCGACTCCAGCGTCGGCAACTACAACGGCGAGACCTACCGCGACGCCAAAGCCAACGGCTACATCCAGTACTCCCTCTCCAACCCCGAAGGCCTCACACAAGGCCTCGCCATCATGCTGCGCCTGACCACCGCCGACAAAGGCCGCAAGGGCACCGTCACCGTGGACGGCACGAAAATCGCCGACATCACCGTTCCCGCCAGCGTGAAGACCGCCGACAGCAAAGGCTTCTTCAACCTGGAGCTGCCCATCCCCGAGGAGCTGATGCTGAACATCGACGGCACGCCCAAGGCCGAGATCACCTTCCGCCTCACCGCCTCCGCCACCACCCTCATCCCCGGCCTCTACTATGTGCGCCTCGTGAAAGACTACACCGACAACAGCTATGCTTTCCACGCACGCGACTGGCTCACGGGCGACGAAGGCCGCGTGGCACAGCGCAACATCAGCTACGACGATGCCGCCAACAGCCTCACCGCGTCCGCCACAGGCAATAACAACATCGCCTTGATGCTCGACTGGCAACACCGCGACTACTACATCAATGCCACGCAGAAATACCTCATCGTCAAGGGCTCGAACCTCTCGCGCGCCAGCGGTGCCAGCTATCTCTGGTGGCTCAACGGCGTCAACAAAGGCTCGCAGGTAGCACCCACCACCACGAAGCTGGCGTCCGACGGCGACACCATCATCGCGTGGGACATGACCCGCAGCGGCCTCGCCGCCAACAACACCGGCGACCGCTTCTCCATCTGCCAGGGAATGACCGTCTTCGGCCTCACCAGCACCACCAGCAACACCGGCACCAGCGTCATCAAGCACATCGGCTTCTATGAGAGCGTCGCCGACTTCGAGCGCGCCACCGCCATCACCTCCGTTGCTGCCGCCCCCGCACACCACGCCATCTATGGTCTCGACGGTCGCCGCCGCACCCGCCTCCAGCGCGGTCCCCAGATTGTCGATGGCCGCACCATCGTCAAGCAGTAAACAGCTTCACCACATCAAAGCAGGAGAATCTCCTGCTTTTCTTTTTTGCCGCTTCGTCCTTATTTCAGCTTCATCCCCACATTGTACATGATGAAGCCGTAGATGTCGGCTTGCTCCTCGAGGACTTTGGCGAGGGGTTTGCCGCCACCGTGACCGGCTTTCGTGTCGATGCGGATGAGGACGGGGTTGGGGCCTTGGTGACATTCCTGCAGCGTAGCCGCGAACTTGAAGGAGTGGGCGGGAACGACGCGGTCGTCATGGTCGGCGGTCGTCACGAGGGTGGCGGGATAAGCGGTGCCGGGCTTCAGGTTGTGAAGCGGCGAATAGGCACGCAGGTAGTCGAACATCTCCTTAGAATCCTCGCTGGTGCCGTAGTCCGAGGCCCAGTTCCAACCGATGGTGAACTTGTGGTAGCGCAACATATCCATCACGCCCACCTGGGGGATGGCCACACGGAAGAGGTCGGGGCGCTGCGTCATGCAGGCTCCCACGAGGAGGCCGCCGTTAGAGCCGCCCACGATGGCCAGTTTCTCCTTCGAGGTGTAGCCCTCGCGGATGAGCCACTCGGCCGCACCGATGAAATCGTCGAAGACATTCTGCTTCTGCATCTTCGTGCCGGCCTGATGCCACTCCTCGCCGTACTCTCCGCCACCGCGCAGCGTCACCTGGGCATAGATGCCGCCGCTCTCAAGGAACGGGATGCGGACGGGCGAGAAGCCTGGGTTCAGCGACACATTGAAGCCGCCGTAGCCATAGAGGAACACGGGGTTCTTGCCATTGCGCTTCAGCCCTTTCTTATAGGTCAGGAACATGGGGATGCGCGTGCCGTCCTTGCTCTGGAAGAACACCTGTTCGCTGGTGTAGTCCTCCTGACGGAACTTCACCTTGGGGGCTGTATAGAGCTCGCTTGTGTTGGAGACCATGTCATAGCGATAGACGGTGCCGGGCTGCGTGAAGGAGGTGAAGGTGTAGAAGCACTCAGGCTCTTTCTCGTCGCCCGTGAAGCCCACGCTGCCCACGCTGGGCAGCTGCACCTCGTGGCGCAGACGGCCGTCGAGGCCATAGACGAAGGCGTGGTCGGAAGCGTCCTGCATATAGGTGAGTATCAGCTGGCGGTTGATGACATCGACATCGTTGAGGGTGTTCTGCTGCTCGGGGATGACTTCCTGCCAGTCGTTCAAGCCCGGATGGTGGATATCGGTGGTCATGATGCGTCCCTTAGGAGCGCCGTAGTTGGTGAAGAGGAAGAGTTTGTCGCCGTCGGAGAAGATGGGGCTGTACTGATAGTCCATGTCCGAGGTCATCTGGATGAGCTGTGAGCCCGGCTGACGCAAATCGCGCACGAAGAGGTTGTTGCCGGCTCCGGCACCGCTCTCGTAGAGGTACATCATGGTCTCTTCCTCGTTGATGTCAAGGGTATAGAAGCGCTTGGGGTAGGCAGGATTCTGGTAGAACAAGACGTCCTCGGACTGCGGCGTACCGATCTTGTGGTAGTAGATCTTATGCGTCTCGTTGACATTGGAGAACTCCTTGCCCGCCACGGGAGCATCGTAGGCGCTGTAGTAGAAGCCGTCGCCCTGCCAGGCTGCGCCCGAGAACTTCGCCCACTGGATGTGGTCGTCCAGCTGGCGCCCTGTCTGCAGGTCGATGACAAAGAACTCCTGCCAGTCGCTGCCCGAACGCGAGATGCTGTAGGCGGCCCAACGTCCGTTGTTGGAGAAGAACACGCCCTTGAGAGCAACTGTGCCGTCGGCGCTCAAGGTATTCGGGTCGAGGAAGACGCGTGGCGCAGCGCCCAGCTCGTCCATCACATAGAGCACGCTCTGGTTCTGCAGGCCGTTGTTCTTGTAGAAGTACCACTTGCCGTGACGCTTGCGCGGCGCCCCAATCTTCTCATAGTTCATGAGTTCGGTCATGCGCTGCAGCAATTTCTGACGGAAGGGAATCTTCGACAGGTAAGCGTTGGTGACCTGGTTCTCGGCCTCCACCCAAGCTGCCGTCTGCTCGCTGGTGTCGTTCTCAAGCCAACGGTAGGGGTCGGCAACGGTGGTTCCGAAATAATTGTCCGTAGTACCGTCCTTGACGGTCTTCGGGTACTGGATATTCTGTGCCATCAGGGCTGACGTGGCCATCAGAGCCACAAAGATAAAGATATTCCGTTTCATGCGATAAAAAATAATGTCTGTGCAAAGGTACAAAAAACGTGAAATGCGCAGAAAGAATTGAGGAAATAAATTGGAGAAAAGGGAAAAGTTTTGTAGCTTTGCAGCGCAAAAAGTTACCCAAAACGGAAAACTTTACGTTCAAGACAACGTTCCAAACATTCACATTTACCATAATCTACTGTAGTACAACAAACTTACACTTACATATACTGTGGAACAGAAAACTTACACTTACGACGAGGCTTTTGAGGCCTCACTTGCGTATTTTGCGGGCGACGAACTGGCCGCCCGCGTGTGGGTGAACAAGTATGCCATGAAGGACTCCTTCGGGAATATCTACGAGCAGAGTCCGGCAGACATGCACTGGCGCATCGCCAACGAAGTAGCCCGCATCGAACAGAAGTACAAGCGCTCGGCGCGAAGCGACGCTCCACACTTGGAGAACCCGATGACAGCGCAGGAGGTGTTCGACCTGCTCGACCATTTCCGCTACATCATCCCCGCCGGCTCGCCCATGACGGGCATCGGCAACCATTTCCAGGTGGCCTCGCTCTCGAACTGTTTCGTGGTGGGACTGGACGGTGACAGCGACAGCTACGGCGCCGTCATCCGTATCGACGAGGAGCAGGTGCAGCTGATGAAGCGCCGCGGCGGCGTGGGTCACGACCTCTCGATGCTGCGTCCGGCCGGTTCGCCGGTGAAGAACTCGGCGCTCACGAGCACGGGACTTGTGCCGTTCATGGAGAGATATAGTAATAGTACGCGCGAGGTGGCGCAGGACGGTCGCCGCGGAGCCCTGATGCTGAGCGTCAGCATCAAGCACCCCGATGCCGAGGCGTTCATCGACGCCAAGATGACAGAGGGAAAGGTGACGGGCGCCAACGTGAGCGTGAAGATCGACGATGCTTTCATGCAGGCCGCCGCCGAGGGGAAACCCTACGTGCAGCAGTTCCCCATCGATAGCACAGAGCCCCTGGTGTCAAAGGAAATCGACGCCAGCGCACTGTGGAAGAAGATTGTGCACAACGCATGGCAGAGCGCAGAGCCCGGCGTGCTGTTCTGGGACACCATCCTGCGCGAGAGCGTGCCCGACTGCTATGCCGACCTGGGCTTCCGCACCGTCTCGACCAACCCCTGCGGCGAGATTCCCCTCTGCCCCTACGACAGCTGCCGCCTGCTGGCCATTAACCTCTACGAGTATGTGGAGAACCCCTTCACGCCCAATGCCAAGTTCAACTTCGACAAATTCCGCGAGCATGTGAAGAAGGCACAGCGCATCATGGACGATATCATCGACCTGGAGTTGGAGAAGATAGATCTGATTCTGGACAAGATCGAGTCCGACCCGCAGAACGAGGAGGTGAAGTTCGCCGAGCGCAACCTGTGGCAGAAGATTCAGCACAAGAGTTCGATGGGTCGTCGCACGGGCGTGGGCATCACTGCCGAAGGCGATATGCTGGCAGCCCTGGGCCTGCGCTACGGCACGCAGGAGGCCACCGACTTCGCCGTGGAGGTGCAGAAGACAGTGTGCCTGAACGCCTACGCCAGCAGCGTGCAGATGGCTCGCGAGCGTGGTGCCTTTGAGATGTACGACGCGAAGCGCGAGGAGAAGAACCCCTTCATCCAGCGCATCAAAGAAGCTGACCCGAAGCTCTATGCCGAGATGACGAAATACGGCCGCCGCAACGTGGCCTGCCTGACCATCGCGCCCACCGGCACCACCTCGCTGATGACGCAGACGACCAGTGGCATCGAACCTGTGTTCATGCCCGTGTATAAGCGTCGCCGCAAGGTGAACCCCAACGACCCCGAGGTACACGTGGACTTCATCGATGACGTAGGCGATGCCTTCGAGGAGTATATCGTCTATCACCATAAGTTCCTCACATGGATGAAGACCTGCGGTCTCGACACCGAGCGCCGCTACACGCAGGAGGAAATCGACGAGCTCGTGGAGCAGTCGCCTTACTACAAAGCCACCGCCAACGATGTGGATTGGCTGATGAAAGTGCGGATGCAGGGCGCCATCCAGAAGTGGGTGGACCACAGCATCAGCGTGACCGTGAACCTGCCGAACAGCGTGGACGAGCAGCTCGTGAACGACCTCTACATGGAGGCTTGGCGCAGCGGCTGCAAGGGCTGCACCATCTATCGCGACGGCTCGCGCAGTGGCGTGATGATCAGCGTGAGCAAGAAGAAGGAAAAGAAAGAAGAGGAGGAGGAACACCCCGACACGCCCGCCCTGGAGACTGGCGGCGAGCAGCACACGCATGAGTGCCGTCCGCCCGAAGTGGTGGAGAAGCGCCCCGATGTGCTGGAGTGCGACGTGGTGCGTTTCCAGAACAACAAGGAGAAATGGGTGGCTTTCGTGGGTCTGCTCAACGGCTATCCCTACGAGATCTTCACGGGTCTGCAGGATGACGAAGAGGGTATTATGCTGCCGAAGAGCGTCACCAAGGGACGCATCATCAAACAGCTGAACCCCGACGGCACGAAGCGCTACGACTTCCAGTTCGAGAACAAGCGCGGCTACAAGACCACCGTCGAAGGCCTCAGCGAGAAGTTCAACCCCGAATACTGGAACTACGCCAAGCTCATCTCCGGTGTGCTCCGCTACCGTATGCCCCTCGACCACGTCATCCGCCTCGTGGATCAGCTGCAGCTCAACAGCGAGAGCATCAACACGTGGAAGAACGGTGTGGAACGTGCTCTGAAGAAGTACGTGGCCGACGGCACCGCTGCCCGCGGCGTCACCTGCCCCAACTGCGGCCAGGAGTCCCTCGTCTATCAAGAAGGTTGTCTGATATGTACGAACTGCGGAGCCAGCAGGTGTGGCTAATCGCGTGAAGCGGCGTGACTGATGTCACGCCGTAGCGATTAGAGGAAAAGGCTTCAAACTAAGCCTTTTCCGTCGGAGGACAGCGAAAGCTGTGAGGAACAACGGTTACGTTGTGAAAAAAGAGATTCACTAACATGATAGTTCAGGCTTCCAAGGTCCTTTTGAAGGACATAAGACTATTTGCCTACCACGGCGTGCTCCCGCAGGAGCGCGTCGTGGGGGCCACTTTTATCCTCAACATTGCCATTGACACCGATTTCTCAAAGGCGATGGAAACGGATGAATTGGAGGGGACGATATCGTATGCCGAGGTATATGAGGTGGTGAAGGCGGAGATGGCAGTGCCATCGAAGCTGCTGGAACATGTGGCCGGCCGCATCTGCAACGCCCTACTCCACCGCTTCCCCACGGCCCAAGCGGTTCATCTGGAGATACTAAAAGAAAACCCGCCAATGGGCGCGGATTGCGCCGGGGCGGGTGTCGTTGTGGAGGTTAACAGGTTTATAGGTTAGTAGGTTAGTAGGTTAGTAGGTTAATAGATTTACGACGTCCTGAGGGGTAGCGGCAAAGGTCTCGGCAGCGTGAGCTTCAAGGAACTTACGGTCACGGAAGCCCCAGAGGACGGAGATACAAGGGAGGCCGCTGTTGCGGGCGGTTTGTAAATCGACGTCGGAGTCACCGACATAGACAGCCTCATCTTTCGTAACACCCAACTCGCGCAAAGCCAGTTCCACCATATCAGGAGCTGGCTTGCGTTGTAATTCGGGGCGTTCACCAATGGCCACAGCTACCGTGTCTTTGAAATAGCGCTCATAGAGCTCATCAACGCCAGCCTGCAGTTTGTTGCTGACAATCGCCAGCAGGAAGCCACGCTTTTTCAGAGCCTGAAGCATCTCGGCGACACCGTCGTAGAGGCAGGTCTTGTCCTGGCAATGCACAACATAGTAGCGCTTGAAGTCATCGAAGGCCTGCTCGAACAGCGGGTTCTCCTCGCCATCGGGGACAGCGCGTGCGATGAGTTTGCGCACGCCGTTGCCCACAAAGCTCCTCACTTCCTCTAACGCGCGCTCCGGCATTCCATTCTTGCGCAAGGCCCAGTTCGTGGCATCCGCCAAGTCCTCCAACGTGTTGAGGAGCGTGCCGTCAAGATCGAAGACGATGGCTTTCAACATTGATTTTTGAACTCTAAACTGACTCTCAACTCTAAACTCTCAACTCTAAACTCATTTAACTCCCAACTGCCTCTTGACCTCAGGAATATCCTTCTTCAACTGAGCGATGCGGGTAGTGCTGCTGGGGTGTGTGCTCATGAACTCTGCCGTGGTGCTCTGGCTGGCGGCACTCATCTTCTCCCATAGCGTGATGGCGGCATTGGCCTCATAGCCGGCAATCGTGGCCAGCACGATGCCGATGTAGTCGGCTTCCAGTTCCTGCTTGCGCGAGAAGGGCAGCAGTGCACCGTACTGAGCACCCAGACCATAGGCGACAGCCACAGCTTGCTGCGTCTGCTGACTCTTATTGGCGACGGCCGCACCCAGCACCGAGCTTCCTAACTGAGCCAGCAACTGCTGACTGGCACGCTCGTTGCCGTGCTTGGCGATGGCATGACCGACCTCATGACCTATGACAGCAGCCAGCATATCGTCGCGATCGCTGCCGTTGCCGACAAGCTTCAACATACCTGTATAGACCACAATCTTACCGCCAGGCATGCAGAAGGCATTCAGCTGGCTGTCATCTACGAGATTGAACTCCCATGCATAGTTCTGCAAGTCGGCATCCCTACCCTCTCTCTTGAGGTAATCCTCAGCAGCCGCTGCGATGCGCTGTGCGACATTCTTCACCACGGCGGTGGCGTTTTTGTCAGAAGATACCTTGGCTGTCTTCATGTAGCTTTGGTACTCTGTAAGACTTGCGGAGAGGATTTCGGACTCAGATACGAGGTTCAACTGCTTACGACCCGTCATCGTGACGGTACTGCACGCGGCCAAGACTACAACGGCCACCAGTGCCAACAAAACTTTTGTTTTCATATTACTTTTCCTTTTATAAGTTCCTTTTCGAGGACAAAAGTACTGCAAGTTACTTTGAACTCCAAGAAATGCCGCAAAAAAATGAATGAAGCTCGCCATTTTGGCAAGCTTCATGCTTGTGCGGAAGGAGAGGGATTCAAACCCCCGGAACGGACAAGCCGTTCACCGGATTTCGAGTCCGGCCCAATCGGTCACTCTGGCATCCTTCCTTGGGTGCTTTCTTGCGAATGCGGGTGCAAAGGTAGTAAAAAGTTGAGAGTTGAAAGTTTAAAGTTTAAAGTTTTTTCGCTTTTGGGCCCTATTTTTCTTCTTTTCTTGGTAAAACATCACTTTGCAACCCAGTTGCACTAACTTCACCGTACCTTTGCAGCGCAATTGAGAATGAAGGATGACGAAATCCAGCCAAATGCAATAACATTCCACATTAAACTTTAAACTTTAAACGAAATATGGACTTCCTCGAGCACTACTGGGACGCACTGGTCATGATGACCGCAGAAATGGCTCCCTATCTCCTACTGGGATTTTTCATCGCAGGACTGCTGCACAGCTTTGTGCCACGTACATTGTATTCCAAACACCTGGCACCACGTAACATGAAGAGCGTGGTCAAAGCCGCTGCCATCGGCATCCCCTTGCCGCTGTGCTCTTGCGGCGTTATCCCCACCACCGTGTCGCTGCGTAAGGAAGGAGCAAGCCACGGAGCCTGCACCAGTTTCCTGATTGCCACGCCGCAGACGGGTGTCGATAGCATCGCCGCCACCTACTCGCTCATGGGCCTCCCCTTCGCCATCGTGCGACCCCTCGCAGCCCTCTTCACCGCCATGTTCGGCGGATGGCTGACAAATAGGTTTGGAAGACCCACCCCCGACCCCTCCCGTGAGGGAGGGGAGACCTGCGGAGAGAAGCATTGCTGCTGTCACCATGAGGAGGAGGAGCATGAGGAGCATTGCTGCTGCCACGAGCATGAGGAGCCTGCTCCCCTCCCTGACGGGAGGGGCTGGGGGGAGCGTCTTCGTTCCGCTCTCTCCTACGCTTTCGTAGATATGATGCAGGATGTGGGCAAGTGGCTTGTCATCGGTCTGCTCATCGCCGCCCTCATCACCGTGGCGGTGCCCAATGAATGGCTGGCAGCACTCCACGACTACAAGCTGCTGAACATGCTCATCGTGCTCGCCGTAGCCATCCCGATGTACGTCTGCGCCACAGGTTCCATTCCCATCGCTGTGTCGCTGATGGCCAAGGGTCTGACACCCGGTGCCGCTCTGGTGCTACTGATGGCCGGTCCTGCCGTCAACTCCGCCTCCATCCTCGTCATCGGCAAGACCTTCGGCAAACGCACGTTATGGCTCTACCTGCTCTCCATCGTCATCGGCGCCGTGCTCTTCGGCCTCGCCATTGACTACCTGCTGCCGCAGGAATGGTTCATGGTACAGAGCGCCATCGCCGACGGTCACGGAGCCCACAGCCTCAGCATTATGGATTGGGTATGGGTGGCCCTGCTGATTATCCTCCTCCTCAATGCCTTCTGGCAGATGCACCGCCACGGCCACGCCTGCGAGTGCTGCCATGATCATGAGCACGATCATGACCACGAGCACCATCACGAAGAAGGTCACGACCACGAAGAACACTGCTGCTGCCACCATCATCAGTAAAAAAAGCGAAGGAAAGGCTTCGCAATTCACAAATAATGCCTATCTTTGTCGGCGAAAAACAAAAACAACCGACAATGAAGGCATTATTTTTTTCTCTCGTTCTGAGCTGTAGCCTCGCTGCTATGGCGCAAGAGACAGTCACACGGAAAGTACAAGGCACAGAGGTCGTCAGCCTGCAGACGCCCGTCGGCACTGCCCCTCGCCTCCCCTATCAGCTATGGGTCGTCAACAACGATGGCAGCCGTGAATACCGTCAGGTGCGTTGGGAGGACGGTGCGCTGGCTACAGAGGAGGCCTTCGCTGCTGTACCCGCCGACTCTTGCTACACGGTGCAGGGCTACATCCTCGGCGACAACACCACACCCGATGGTTTCCCCGTCACAGCTACCGTGCGTGTCGTGACAGCCCCCTACTCCACTCCCGCTGCCACACCTGTGGCCACGCCACTGCCGCTGAGCGCCGTGCAGCTGATAGGCGACAATCGCCTCACGGCCAACCGCGACATCGACATCAACCACCTGCTCACACTCGACGTGCGGCAGCAGCTCTACAACTACCACGACACCTACGGTCTGCCCACCGACGGCTACCCCGTGTCCGACGGCTGGGATTCGCCCACTACGAAGCTCAAGGGCCACGGCAGCGGCCACTACATGAGCGCCATGGCCCTCGCCTATGCCAGCTGCGCCGATCCCGTCAAGCGGCAGATGCTGAAAACCAATCTGCGCACAATGGTCGATGAACTGCGCCGCTGCCAGGAACGCACCTTCGTCTATGACACCACCCTCGGTCGCTACCGTGAGGCCCGTGACCTTGCACCCGAGGGGGAGCTACGTGAGTTGCAGGGTACGTGGGAGGCCTTCGACCACTACAAGCAGGACTACACCCATTACGGCTACGGCTACCTCAACGCCATCCCCGCCCAGCACTGTGTTCTCGTTGAGATGTACCGCCCCTACAACAACGAACAATGGGTGTGGGCGCCCTACTACACCGTTCACAAACAACTCTCCGGACTCATCGACATCGCCACTTACATCGATGACCGTGCCATCGCCCGCAAAGCCCTGCGCATCGCTACGGACATGGGGCTATGGGTGTGGAACCGTCTGCACTACCGCACCTTCGTAGATGCCAGTGGCACGCAGGATGAGCGCCGCAGCCGTCCAGGCAACCGCTACGAAATGTGGAACATGTATATCGCCGGTGAGGTGGGCGGTATGGCGGAGGTGCTGGCACGCCTGTCCACACTCGTGAATAATAAAGAGGAAAGCGCGCGCCTGCGCGAGGCTGCCACTTACTTCGACAGTCCCGCCTTCTTCGGCCCCCTGAAGCGCAATATCGACGCCATCCGCAACCGCCACGCCAATCAGCACATCCCCATGGTCACGGGTGCCCTCGCCCTCTTCCGTGCCGGTGCCGACAGCAGCTACCTGCATTTGGCCGAGAACTTCTGGACACTCGTACAGGGACGCTACCGCTATGCCATGGGCGGCGTAGGAGACGACGAGAAATTCCGCGAGCCCTACACGCAGATGCAGTCCATGTGCGCCGCCAAGGAGCCCACGATGAACGAGACGTGCTGCGCCTACAACCTGGCGAAGCTCACCCGCGACCTCAACGGCTACCACCCCAACGACGCCCGCTATATGGACTACTACGAGCGTGTGCTCTACAACCAAATTATCGGATCACTGCGCCCCGAACCCTACGCCGTACTCTATCAGTATGCTGTGGGGCGCAACGCCTCCAAGCCGTGGGGCAACGAAACGCCACAGGAGACCTGCTGTGGCGGCACGGGTGCCGAGAACCACGTGAAGTACCAGGAAGCCGCCTACTTCGTGGGCGCAGACACGCTGTGGGTAGGCCTCTACCTGCCTACCAGAGCCAAGTGGAAGGCCAAGGGTGTCACCATCCAGCAGGACTGCGAATGGCCAGCCGAGCACAGCACCATCACCTTCCCCGAAGCCGCTAAGCCCTTCGTGCTCAAGCTACGTGTGCCCTACTGGGCCACCGAGGGCTTCGAGATTCGCGTGAACGGTCAAATCGTGTGTAAGTCTTATGAGAACCATGGGGCTTATGAGGCCAATGAGGCCAATGATGTGAAAAAGGCTACCCCTTGCAGTTATGTCACTTTCCCCCTGCGCCGCTGGACATCCTCGGACCGCATCGAAGTCGTTATGCCCTACACCCCGCACATCGACTACGGTCCCGATAAAGTGGATGGAGAATGGCTGGGAGCCCGCATGAGCGGTCCCCTCGTGCTCTGCACCGACAGCACCGGCGCCGTCATCCCCGACTACGCCGCCGACCGTCACATCACCCACTATTTCCCTATAGCAGAATAGCCTATGCCGAGCCGCGCGGCCTTTTCGATGACGAAGGCGAGGGCTGCGTCGTGTTCATTGGGAATGACACCGTCGAGGATAGCATCCTTGACGGCGGTCTTGAGGACGCCGACTTCGCGGCAGGGCGGCAGATGGAAACGCTCCATGATTTCCTCACCGCTGACAGGCGGCTGGAAATTGCGGATGCGGTCGCGCTCCTCCAGATCGATGAGCTTCTGGCGCACAAGCTTGAAGTTATCTAAGAAACGCTGTTTACGCTGTTCGTTCTTACTGGTGATATCAGCTTCACAGAGCAACATCAGGTCGTCGATGTCATCACTGGCCTCGAAAAGGAGGCGACGCACGGCGCTGTCCGTGACCTCATCGTCGGCGATGGCGATAGGTCGCATATGCAACGACACTAACTTCTGCACATACTTCATCCGTTCATCCATCGGCAACTTCATCCGACGGAAGATCTGCGGGACCATCTTCTCACCTATATAATTATGATTGTGGAAGGTCCACCCTAACTGTGCATCCCACCGCTTGGACTTGGGCTTGCCGATGTCGTGAAGCAGGGCAGCCCACCGCAGCCAAAGAGACCCACCCCTATCCCCTCCCGTCAGGGCGGGGGACTCGCTTCGCTCGGGAGCTGGCGCATTGTTTGCCAATTCATTACCTACTGGCAGGCTACCCCCCTCCCTGACGGGAGGGGTTTGGGGGTGGGTCTTCCGGACAACGTTCGTCAACACTTCCAGTGTGTGCCAAAGGTTGTCCTTATGAGCACGTCCCCCCACCGTCTCCACACCGTGCAGGGCATAGAGCTCAGGGAAGATGATTTCAAGGAGGCCGCACTGGAACAGGAGTTCGAAGCCGCGAGCAGGGCTGTCGGAGGCCATAATCTTCTGCAGCTCATCGATGATGCGCTCGCCGGAGATAATCTTCATGCGTTCACGGTTGCGCTCTAATGCTTCGAAAGTCTCGGGCTCTATCTCGAAGTTCAGCTGCGTGGCGAAGCGGATACAACGCATCATCCGCAGCGGGTCATCGGAGAACGTGATGTCAGGGTCAAGAGGCGTAGCGATGAGGCGGTCCTCCAAGTCCCAGATGCCGTCGAAGGGATCCACCAGTTCACCGAAGCGGTCAGCATTCAGACAGATAGCCATCGCATTGATGGTGAAGTCGCGGCGCTGCTGGTCGTCCTCCAGCGTGCCATCTTCCACTATAGGCTTACGCGAGTCGTGGCTGTAGCTCTCGCGGCGGGCACCGACAAACTCTACCTCTAATGTCTCGTTTAACGTTGATCGTTTAGCGTTTAAATCATCATTTGACAGCTCTCCCTTTAAACGTTCATCGTTCATCGTTAAACGATTCACTTTCAATTGCGCTGTGCCGAAGTTCTTGAACACGGAGAGGTGGGTGCCGCGTCCCAGGCGCTTCGCTACCGCCTTAGCCAGCTCGATACCACTACCCACGCACACAACATCGATATCCTTTGATGGACGTTCCAGGAAGAGGTCGCGGACATAGCCACCCACGACATAGCACTCCACCCCCATTTCATCGGCAACTTGACCGATGATGTGGAAGACGGGGCGGTCCAGTATGGTGGCGAGTTGTTCGCGGTCGAGATGTTTCATGTATGCTAAAAAGGGCCTTTGTAGAGTTGAAGGTTGTTAAAACAGCGGCAAAAGTAATAAAAAAGGTTGAGCCAGCAGGTCTGAATGATTGTTTTTTTGAAGAAAAGGCTTACTTTTGCAATTGCTATGAAAAAGAACGCACGTTTATTTCTTCTTTTAGCCGTGGCTACGATGTTCTCCTGCACGGCAAAGAACGATACTGGCGATGCCCCTGCAGCTGCCATGCTGTCGGAGGCCCGCACCTTGTTGGAACAGAAGGACTACAGCGCCGCTCGCGACACCATCCTGAGCCTGCGCCAGCGTTATCCCCAGGCCTTGGAGGTACGCCGTGCCGCCATCCTCACGCTCGACAGCGTGGAACTCCTGGAGACCCGCGACAGCGTGGCCGCCTATGAGCCATGCCTCAATGCAGCCCGTGACAGTTTCCAGCAGATGCCGCCCCGCCTCAACGGCCAGACCAACGACGCTTACTACACCCAGCAGCGCCGCGTGATGGCAATGGAGCAGGAGTACGATGAGCTCTGCGCCAAAGTCAAATTCTTCCTCCGCAAAATCGACATCGACAAACAATAATTGTTACAAGGGTTTCCTTAGGGAATAGTGGTAACTTTTCTTATGGAAATCGTGGTAGCTTGTTATCTCGCAATCGCCCCAATACCAGTAGTAATACGTCTGGAGTAAATCTATGTCTAACGGCAGCTCGACGCCGAAATCATAGCAGAAGTCCTGCATCACCACGACACAAGCTCCATCATAGACGCCAAAATAGTCGCCCTTTGGGTCTCCGTTCTTGTATTGGGCATCTAATGGAATCCAGTCGTAGCCTTCTAAGTAAAAGTCCACCCACACATGATAGCCGCCGTCCAACCGCAGGCAAAGGTTGTGGCGTGAGGGGATGCCTTTGTACCTCAGTAGGTTCACAACCAGCGTCGAGAAGTCGCCGCACTCTCCACCACCGTCTTTCAGTATTTTATCAAGCGTCCGCCAGGGACCCTTGATATAACGGAAGTTCTTGGCCACGAATTCATAGCAGCGACGGGCATAGTCAAGCAAATCCGAGGACTGCTTCCACAGCTCGTCACCCTTCGCCACAATGTATGGGTTTGTTGTCACAATATATTCGCCCCTGTCACCTAGATGCCGTTTGCACGGCTCGCTGTTAGGGTCGTAGGGTTTGATGTCCTTGATCTGCGAAACATCAACCTTCACCTTGATAGGATGCACATTGTATATTGTTTCCAATTCATACGTGTTCCCCGGGAAATCCTGACGGTCGGTATACAGTACCTGATTGCCATAGTTTTTGTCTGTCAGCACCTGTGCGCCGTTGCAGATCACGTTGTCCACTCGTTGATAGAGATTCGTCTGGGCGATGGGCATCAATGCCTGGAAGCGTGTGATGTGTCCATCCCCCTTCTTAGTAAACGACACCTTGTTAATAAATTGATAGCTACCGACTTCCGTCGCAGTAACCAAGGGACCCTGTAACTCCTCCGTCGTGAGCAACGGCTCTTGTGGTTCTGCATCGTCTTTGTTGCACGACGTCACGGCCAACATCACAATGCCAAGGACGATAGTAACACATAATATCTTATGTTTCTTTTGTTCCATGATTGTATTAAATGGATAAACAAGGAGACCGTCGAAGGGCGATCCTATAGAATAGGAACTTCACGGCACTGGCCCTCTTCAATGATGCGTTCACTTATATTCTCACTTTATTAAACGTCCTTATTCGTTCCAGCATATCGGCACTCCAGGCTGCATCTTGGGGCAACTGGTAGCGAGTGTTACCTACTGATGATGGATAGAAGAAGGTTTCGCCTTTGTCGCTGACAGTCACAAAACCGCGCGGCGAGAAGGAAAACAGATCGTTGCCCTCCACAGCGTTTATCAACGTCAGGGGATCCCACATCTTCTGTCCTGTGTTGCAGTTATAGCGCATATAGACTTGTTTGATGGGGTGTCGGTCGGTCCAGTCGATGGCGGCAAGGCCCCATTGAATCTTTCTTCTCATACCTTGTTGGCGTCAGAACAGGAACTTCATGGCATCGTTGAAGAGAGCCAGGGCCATGAGGGCCAGCAGCAGGGCCATGCCGACATACTGCGCGCGTTCCATGAACTTATCGGAGGGCGGACGGCGCGTGATGGCTTCTACGAGGAGGAAGAAGATGTGACCGCCGTCGAGGCCCGGGATGGGCAGGATGTTCATCACGGCAAGGATGATGGAGATGAAGGCGGTGATGTTCCAGAACGACTGCCAGTCCCAGACGGCGGGGAAGAGGTTGCCGATGGTGCCGAAGGAGCCTACGCTCTGTGCGCCTTTCTTGGTGAAGAGATACTTCAGGTCGCTGACATAGCCTTTCAGCGTCTCCCAACCATAGGCGATGCCGGCGGGGATGCTCTCCCAGAAACCATAGTCGTGGTGGACAAACTCATCCTTGTAATAGATGGGGTAGAAGGCCTTGACGATGCCCAGCATATACTGCTCGGTCAGCTGCAGGGTGACGGTGTCGGGGGCTTCAGCGCCCTCGTTGGCGAAGACGACGGGGAGTGTACGCAGTCGTACGCTGTCCTCATGGCTGCAGCCGGCAGCCAGCACATCGGCCTTGCGGGCCATGACGGCATCAAACTCATGCCACCATTCAATATCCTTGCCATCGACGGCTAACAGGCGTGCACCTGTCTTCATGCCGGCCAGCGCAGCGGGCGAGTCGGCAAGGACGCTATCCACACGTGCCGGCACGCGGATGGTGAGGAAGCGCGGGTCCTGCTCAATCATCTCCAGGAGGTTCACGCCCTCGGCGGGCATCGTGATCTGCACTTCGGCGCCGTTGCGCAGGACGGTGACCGTCTGGGCCTCGGAGAGGGCGCGATAGACGCTGCCATCCCAACCCTCGATGGGCTCGCCATCGACTTTCACGGGGATGTCGCCGTCACGGAAGCCCAGGTCCTGGGCCATCTCGTTGTAAGCGAAGCCATCGGTGATGTTACGCATGGGTAGTGTGTCGCTGCCCCATGCAAACAGAATCATGGCATAGATGAAGAGGGCCAGCAGGAAGTTGACGAGCACGCCGCCGACCATGATCAGGAAACGCTGATAGACGGGTTTGGCACGGAACTCATCGGGCTGCACCGGCTGCTTCATCTGCTCGGTGTCGAGGCTCTCGTCGATCATTCCGGCTATCTTCACGTAGCCGCCGAGGGGAATCCAACCAATACCGTATTCGGTCTCGTTCTTGGCCATCTTGGGGAAGAGGCGCGTGAACCACTTGTCCTTGGTGGAGAAGAGGTGGAACTTGTAGTCGAAGAACATGAAGAACTTCTCCACCTTGACTCCGAAGAGCTTGGAGAAGAAGAAATGGCCGCCCTCGTGCAATACGATGAGGAGGGCAAAGCACAGAATCAATTGAAAGGCTTTAATCCAGAAAACACTCATACTTTTTTCGTTATTACGTTATAACGTTATTACGACATTTCGTTATTTCGAACCGAGGCACTCTGTCGCAATGCGGCGGGCGTCGGCGTCGGTGGCGAGGTAGTCCTCGTAGGACGGGGTTTTGATGAAAGGTGTGCGCTGCATGGTCTGTTCGATGATATCGGGCATTTCCAGGAAGCGGCAGCGGCCGTCGAGGAAGGCGCGGTTGACGATCTCGTTGGCGGCATTGACGATGCAGGGCATATTACCTCCTTGACGCAGGCTCTCATAGGCGAGGGTGAGGCAGCGGAAGCGGTCGGTGTCGGGACGCTCGAAGGTCAGGTCGTGCATGGCGTACCAGTCCAGGCGGTCGAAGCTGCTCTGTAGGCGCTCGGGGAACGAGAAGGCCAGCTGAATGGGCACACGCATATCGGGCACGCCGAGCTGCGCCTTCACGGCACCGTCGGCAAACTGCACGGCGGAGTGGACGACGCTCTGGGGATGTACCACCACCTGGATGCGCTCGGGTTCGACACCGAAGAGCCATTTGGCCTCGATGACCTCGAAGCCTTTGTTCATCATGGATGCGGAGTCGATGGTGATCTTGGCGCCCATGTCCCAGTTGGGATGCTTCAGCGCCATAGCGGGTGTAACGGTCTCCAGCTGTTCGCGCGTGAACGTGCGGAAGGGACCTCCGGAGGCTGTCAGGATGATCTTCTCTATCGGAGACACCTCGCCCATAATGCTTTGGAAGATGGCGCTATGCTCGCTATCGACGGGCAGGATGGGCACTTGATACTGTCGGCAGAGACCGTTGATGAGTTCACCCGCCACGACCATCGTCTCCTTGTTGGCCAAGGCGATGGGTTTGCCAGCCTTGATAGCGGCTATCGTGGGGGGCAGGCCTGCGAAGCCTACCATCGCCGTCAGCACGATGTCTATCTCGTCGCCTTCCACCACCTGGCAGAGTGCCTCGGCACCCGCATAGACAGCGATGGGTAGGTCGGCGAGGGCGTCGCGCACGGCTGGGTAGTAGGTGTCGTTGGCGATGACCACGGCAGCGGGCTTGAAAATCCGTGCCTGCTCCACGAGCAGCTCCCAGCGGTTGTTGGCTGTGAGCACGCGAGCCTCGAAGCGGTCGGGGTGCTCGGCGATGACCTGCAGGGCCTGTGTGCCGATGGAACCGGTGGAGCCGAGGATGGCGATCTGCTTGGCCTCACCCCCCTGCCCCTCAAGACTCACCCCCGACCCCTCTCTTTCAAAGAGGGGAGAAGTGGAGAGGGGAGTATGATCTTTTGAGTATTTGGAATTATAGTGCATATATGATAAACTATTGATTCAGAGCAAGGAGGTCTTCGGGGACGTTGACGTAGAGGCGGCGGTCACGGTGGTCGGCGCGCAGGATGAAATCCTCATGAGCGGGAATCAAAATGCTGCGCTTGTCGGGCGTGGTGACTTCCAGAAGGATGTTTGCGGTCTGGTCATAGACGGCAGTGACGGTGCCGAGGAGACCCTCTCCCCGCTCCCCCATGATGGGGAGTGCCTCGCTATCACTTGAAAGCTGCGTGCCAGCCTTCTCCCCTCCATCACGGGAGGGGTTGGGGGTGGGTCTGACAACTTCAAACCCCATGAAGTGTCGCCATGTGAGGTCCTCCTCATCGATGACCTCGGGCGTCAGGTCCTTGGGGAAGAAGACCTCAGCGGTAACGAGGCGTGTGGCGGCATTGACATCGTCGATGTCCTCGAACTTCACGAGGGCTGTGGTGTCCGAGCGGAAGCGCCACTCTTCAAGGAAGAAAGGTACGAGCAGGCCGTCCAGTCGCAGGAACAGATAGTCGGCTTCCACGCGGTCCCAGACATCGTCGGTGAACTGAAAAGCCACCTCACCGCGTACACCGTGTGTGCGCGTGATGACACCTATTCTGTAAACGTCTTGCTCAGATAGCATTTTCGTTTAACGTTTAGCGTTTAGGGTTTAGCGTTTAACGTTTAGGGGTTAGGGTTTAACGTTTAGCGTTTAAAATTCTCATTTATTCCATGTTTCTCGAATCAGCATTAAACGTTAGACGTTAAACGCTAAACGAGTCTCCTTCATGGGAGTCGGGTGATGGCTGCTCCGAGGGCATTCAGGCGGGCCTCGATGTCCTCATAGCCTCGGTCGATCTGTTGGATATTGCTGATGGTGCTGGTGCCCTCGGCGCTCATGGCCGCGATGAGCAGGGCGATACCGGCACGGATATCGGGCGAGGTCATGCGGCTGGCACGCAGGCGCAGCTGGTGGTCGTGGCCCACGACGACGGCGCGGTGCGGGTCGCACAAGATAATCTGGGCGCCCATATCGATGAGCTTGTCCACGAAGAACAGGCGGCTCTCGAACATCTTCTGATGGATGAGCACCGAACCCTTGGCCTGCGTGGCCACGACGAGCAGCACGCTCAGCAGGTCGGGCGTGAGGCCTGGCCACGGGGCATCGCTGAAGGTCATGAAGGAGCCGTCGATGAAGGATTCTATCTCGTAGTGGTCGTGGCAGGGCACGTAGATGTCGTCGTCCTGGCGCTGCACGTTGATGCCCAGTCGGCGGAAGGTGTAAGGGATGATGCCGAGGTCGTCGTAGCTGACATCCTTGATGCGGATGCCGTCGCCGCACATGGCGGCCATGCCGATGAACGAACCCACCTCGATCATGTCGGGCAGGATGCGGTGGCTGGTGCCGTGGAGCGTGCCGACGCCGTGGATGGTGAGCAGGTTCGAGGCGATGCCCTCGATGTGTGCGCCCATGGCGTTCAGCATCTTGCAGAGCTGTTGGATATAGGGTTCGCAGGCGGCATTGTAGATGGTGGTCGTGCCCTCGGCCAGTACGGCGGCCAGAATGATATTGGCAGTACCGGTTACCGAGGCTTCGTCCAGAAGCATATAGGTGCCTGTCAGCTTGTCAGCAGTGATATTGAAGAGGCTGCGGTCAGCGTCGTAGCTGAAGCGAGCGCCGAGCTTTTCCATGCCCAGGAAGTGGGTATCCACGCGGCGGCGCCCAATCTTGTCGCCACCGGGTTTCGACACCAGTGCGCGGCCGAAGCGTGCAAGCAGCGGGCCCACGAGCATGATGCTGCCGCGCAGGCGTGCCGAGCGCTCCAGGAACTCATCGCTGGCGAGATAGTCGAGGTTCACGGCGTCAGCCACGAAAGTGTAGTCGCCCTTGGCATTCTCCGTGACTTTCACGCCGATATCACGCAATAGCTGAATCTGGTTGTTGACATCGGCGATATCGGGGATATTCTGGATGTGTACGGGCTCCTCGGTGAGCAGCGTGGCACACAGCACCTGCAAGGCTTCATTCTTCGCGCCCTGTGGTGTGATGACTCCTGAGAGGCGATGGCCGCCTTCGATTTGAAATGAACCCATTCTATTTTCGTTTAACGTTTAGCGTTTAACGTTTAAGTCTTTAGATTTTCTTTTTGTATTTCGAATCAGCATTCAACGTTCAACGTTCAACGCTAAACAAAAGAGACTATCGTCTTCTTTTCTTCTTGCTGGCATTGCTGCCGGGCAGATGGCCGTTGCTGACGGATGCGAAGTGGAAGTTCTCGGGCAATGTCGCCTGACCGTCGGTGTAATTGCTGAGGTCGGTCATCACCTTGCGCTCGTCCATCGCGTCGCGGTTCCAATTGTAGAGGCTGCGCTTCATGAAATTGGCCATCATGCTGGTCAGGCGTTCGCGGTTCTCGCCCTCGGGCATCTCCTTGAGTTCCTTCATAAAAGCTTCCGTAAGGTGGCCATAGTGGCGATAGCGGATGCGCTGCATCGGATATTTCAGAGGTCTGGGCTTGGCAGCAATCTCCTCAGCCTTCACCACCTCGAAGGGATAGTCAATGTCGAGTTGGTAGTTGGAGAGAATGGCCAGCTGGTCCCAGAGCTTACGCTCGTAGTCGGGTTGCTGCTGGGCATTGGGATTCATCGTGGCCATGATGGCTACGATACTCTCTGCGCACTGCTGGCGCTGTGCGCGATCTTCGATGCTCATGCAGATATCCACCATCTCCTGAATGGTGCGGCCATATTCGGGCAAGATGAGTTTCTCGCGTTGGGTGTTGTATGTCATTCGTTTAACGTTTAGCGTTTAACGTTTTGTTTTGTTTCTGTCAGGTGAATCATTTATCATTAAACGTTACACGTTCAACGCTAAACGATCTTTCGGCTTAGTCGCAATGAAGTCCTTGAGGTAGAAAGGCTCAAAGTAGGCGACATCAGCCAGTTCGCCACGTGAGAGGGCACGGGCGGCCAGCGGGTACATGTGCTTGGCCAGGGGCTGGATGTTATCCAGGAAGTGGGCGTTGGGGTGTGTGATAACCCCGCGGCATTTGGCAGCGCCGTCGCCGAAGAAATAGACGGGACCGCGGTCCAGCCATTCCTTGTAGGTGTCGGCCTCCACGATGTCGGCCTGCACGGGGCGCAGCGGTTTCAGTGCGCGGTCATAGACGGCGGCATACACCTCCATCCTACGCGCATCGATCATGGGCACAAACAGCGCCTCATCGGGGATGTCCTCGCGATAGAGGAGCACCGGTACACACAGCAGTTCCAGCGTGGGAACCGCCACAAGGGGCACACCACGACCGTAGGCCACGCCCTTGGCCATCGACACGCCGATGCGCAGACCTGTGTAGCTGCCAGGACCCTGGCTCACGGCCACCGCGTCCAGCGGAATCGCGTGGCTCTCGGCAAAGCTCAAGGCTTCTTCCACAAAAACGCCGCACTTGGTGGCGTGGTTCGGTCCCTCAGCGTCCGTCTGTTCGAAGATAACGTGAGCATCTTCTGTCACTGCCACAGAGCACACCTTCGTGCTGGTTTCAATATGTAGGATACAAGCCACTTTAATGGGACTATTTGACGGTTGACGATTGACAATTATTCTTTTTAGGCCGCAAAGGTACACATTATTTATGATTAAAACTTCTGTTTTACGTTTTTTTACTACCTTTGCCCCCGAAAATCGTTTAACGCTGAACGTTTAGCGTTTAAAAAGCTGGACCGTTGCGTTGAACGAGGAAACCAAACACTCAACAAAAACTTTCAACGCTCAACGATTAAACGTTAAACGAAATATGATATTGTCTATGACCGGCTACGGTAAGGCATCAGCCGAATTCCGTGGCAAGAAGATTACAGCAGAAATCAAGTCTGTGAACAGCAAGGCTCTCGACCTGCAGACCCGCATCGCCCCCATCTACCGTGAGAAGGAGATGGAGCTGCGTGCCATGATCAGCAATACGCTGGAACGCGGTAAGGTGGACTTCAGCCTCTACATCGAGCGCGACGACAACAACGGTGCCACCCCCATCAACCGTGCCGTCCTGAAATCCTATGTGGATCAGATTCGCAGCATCGTTGATGACTACGACCTCGACGAACCAGAGGATCACTGGGTGCCCACCCTCCTGCGACTGCCGGACGTCCTCTCCAAGACCGAGGCTGTGGAGCTCTCTGAGGACGAGTGGGGCGTGGCGCGTGGCGTCGCCGAAGCAGCCATCGACGCCCTCATGGACTTCCGCCGTCAGGAAGGCGCATCCCTGCAGAAGAAGTTCGAGGAGAAGATTGCCAACATCGGTGCCCTGCTTGCACAGATAGAGCCCTTCGAAAGCGCCCGCGTGGAGAAAATCCGAAGCCGCATCGTGGAAGGCCTCAACTCCATCCCCGAGGTACAGGTCGATCGCAACCGCCTCGAACAAGAGATGATCTACTACATCGAGAAACTCGACATCAGCGAGGAAAAACAGCGTTTGGCCAACCACCTCCGCTACTTCACTGAGACGTTGGAGAACGGCCACGGACAGGGCAAAAAGCTCGGTTTCATCGCGCAAGAGATGGGTCGCGAGATCAACACCACCGGCAGCAAATCCAACATCGCCGAGATGCAGAACATCGTGGTGAAGATGAAGGACGAGCTGGAACAGATTAAGGAACAGGTTCTCAATGTAATGTAAAGGAATCATCCGTTTAAATCTCGTTTAGCGTTTAACGTTTAAAGAGCGAAACGCGTAATGCTAAATGGCATCTTAAACATTAATCGAAAAAATTAAACGTTAAACGATAAACGTTAAACGAAAAAGTATGGGAAAAGTCATCATCTTCTGTGCCCCCTCTGGCAGCGGCAAGAGCACCATCATCAGTAGTCTGATGCCCCGCAAGGAGCTGAACCTCTTCTTCTCCGTCTCCGCCACTACGCGTCCGCCGCGTGGCGATGAGCGCAACGGTGTGGAATACCTCTTCATGACGCCCAAAGAGTTCCGTAAACACATCGATGCCAACGATTTCATCGAGTATGAGGAAGTCTATACCGACCGCTTCTACGGCACCCTCCGCTCGCAGGTGGATAACCAGCTGGCTGATGGACAGAACGTCGTCTTCGATGTCGATGTCCATGGCGGCCTGCGTCTCAAGGAGTGTTTCGGCAGCCATGCCCTCAGCCTCTTCATCCAGCCCCCCAGCATCGAAACACTACGCCAGCGCCTTGAAGGTCGCGGCACCGACAGCCCCGAAGTCATCCAGCAGCGCCTCGACCGCGCCGAGTACGAGCTCTCCTTCGCGCCCCACTTCGACCGCATCGTCATCAACGACGACCTCGACACTGCCAAGGCCGAAGCCTACGCCGCCATCCACGACTTCTTAAACTCTTGAGCCCCTTAAACTCTTGAACTCTTTGAACTCTTTGAACTCTTTGAACCCTTAAACCCCTTGAACCCTTTGAACCCTTAAACCCCTTGAACCCTTGAACTCTTTGAACCCTTTAAACTCTTTAAACTCTTGAACCCCTTGAACCCTTGAACCCCTTGAACTCCTTGAACTCTTAAACCCCTTAAACTTCTTAAACGTTAAACGAAAATCATGACAGTCGGCCTCTTCGGCGGCAGCTTCAACCCCATCCACAACGGCCACACAGCCCTCGGGCAGTGGCTGGTGGCTCATCACCTCGTGGATGAGCTGTGGTTTCTGGTGTCACCACAGAACCCCTTGAAGCCCGCCGCAGGTCTGCTTGACGATCAAGCCCGTTTGCGCCTGGCGCGTTTGGCCGTGGGACGCAAACGCAAGCTCCGCGTCAGCGACTTCGAGTGCCACCTGCCCCGACCCTCCTATATGGTCCACACGCTGGAAGCCCTCCGCGCCGCCTACCCCGACCGCGACTTCGTCCTGGTCATCGGTGCCGACAACTGGCATCGCTTCCCGCAGTGGTTCCAATCCGACGAGATCCTGCGCCACCACCGCCTCCTCGTCTATCCGCGCCCAGGCTTCCCCATTGACGAAGCCGCGCTACCCGAGGGCGTCACCCTCATCCATACCCCCCTCTTCGACATCTCCTCCACACAACTCCGCGAGGCCATTGCCCATGACCCCTCCTACAACGGTTTTGGCCTTGATCCCCGCGTATGGGCAGAAATCAAGGCCAAAGGCTACTATCATTAATTTTTAATTCTTACACAATTCCTTGTGCCATCATCGCGAAAAAGAACCGTGGCTTCGCTACGCTTCGCCGAGCTTGCCAAAGCGATGATGACGGAATTGTTTACACAATTCCCTGCGCCATCATCGCTTTGGCAACCTTCATGAAGCCGGCGATATTGGCACCCTTCACGTAGTTGACATAGCCGTCGGGCTCGGTGCCGTACTTGACGCACTGGGCGTGGATGGCGTGCATAATGCCGTGGAGGCGCTTATCGACTTCCTCGGCGCTCCAGCTGATATGCATGGCGTTCTGGCTCATCTCTAAGCCGCTGGTGGCCACGCCGCCGGCGTTGACAGCCTTGCCGGGAGCGAAGATCATCTTAGCCTCGATGAAGGCATCGATGGCTTCAGGCGTGCAACCCATGTTGGAGATTTCGCCCACGCACTGCACGCCGTTGGCGATGAGTTGCTTGGCGTCCTCGCCGTTGAGCTCGTTCTGCGTGGCGCAGGGCAGTGCGATGTCGCATTTGACCTCCCACGGGCGCTTGCCAGCCACGAACGTGGCTTCGGGGAACTCCTCGGCATAGGGCTCGCAGATGTCGTTGCCGCTGGCGCGGAGTTCGAGGAGATAGTCAATTTTCTCGCCGCTGATGCCGGTGGGGTCGTAGATATAGCCATCTGGGCCGCTGATGGTGATGACCTTGGCACCGAGCTGCGTAGCCTTGGTGGCAGCGCCCCAAGCGACATTGCCGAAGCCGCTGATGGCTACGGTCTTACCCTTGATATCGAGGCCGTGGGTGTTGAGCATCTCGTTGACGAAGTAAAGACCGCCGAAGCCGGTAGCCTCGGGGCGGACGAGCGAGCCGCCGTATTCCAGGCCCTTGCCGGTGAGCACGCCGCTCCAGTCGCGCGTGAGCTTCTTGTACTGTCCGAAGAGGTAGCCGATCTCGCGGGCACCGACGCCGATATCACCTGCGGGCACGTCGATTTCAGGACCAATATAGCGGTAGAGTTCGCTCATGAAAGCCTGGCAGAAACGCATCACCTCGGCATCGCTCTTGCCGCGGATGCTGAAGTCGCTGCCGCCCTTGCCGCCGCCCATGGGCAGCGTGGTGAGGGCGTTCTTGAAAGTCTGCTCGAAGCCCAGGAACTTCAGGATGCTGAGGTTCACGCTGGCGTGGAAGCGCAGGCCGCCCTTGTAGGGGCCGATGGCGCTGTTGAACTGCACGCGGTAGCCGAGGTTCACCTGCACCTCGCCCTTGTCATCGACCCAGGGCACGCGGAACGTGATGATACGCTCGGGCTCCACAAGGCGTTCGATGAGCTTGGCGCGCTCGAACTCAGGGTGTTGGTTATAAACGTCTTCGATAGACATGAGCACTTCACGCACGGCTTGCAAGTACTCCTTCTCACCTGGATGCTTGGCCTCCAGGTTGGCCATGATGGTTTCGATTTTCATGATGGTATTATTAGTTGGTAAGTTGTTATTGCTCGACAAAAATACCTCTTTCTGCTGAACCAACAAAGAAAAAACAGGAAAAATGATTCCATTTAACAAATAATCGCACCGGAGAAAACGTTATAAATGCAAAATATCATTACCTTTGCCCAAAATATTCCCCTGCGAAAAAGGAAACGATTAAACATTAAACGAAAAATATACTATGAAACGACTCTCTCTCTTCCTTGTGGCCCTCTGTGCCTGTCTGCTGCCTGCACTGGCAGGTGAGCTGAACCTGAAAGACCTCACGCATGGGGTGTACGCTGCCAAAAGTATCAATGGTGTGCGGCCCCTCAACGACGGCGAGCGCTACAGCCAGCTCTCTGCCGATTCCCGCCAGATTATCGCACGCTCCTTCAAGACGGGCGAACAGACGGCAGTGCTCTTCGACGTGGCCACCGCCAGAGGCAGTGTGCGCCTCAACAGCATCGATGGCTACATCATGAGCCCCGACGAGCAGACCATCCTCATTCAGACCGAGACCAATCGCATCTACCGCCATTCCTTCACGGCTGTGTATTATATATATAATGTGAAGAACCGCACAATGGAGCGCCTCAGCGACGGCGGCCCGCAGGAGGTGCCCGCCTTCTCGCCCGACGGCACAATGGTGGCTTTCGTGCGCGAGGGTAACCTCTTCCTGGTGAAGCTGCTCTTCGGCAATGCCGAGAGTCAGGTGACGAAGGACGGTGAGTTCAACAAGATCATCAACGGCAAACCCGACTGGGTCAACGAGGAGGAGTTCAGCTTCTCCCGTGCTTTCGACTTCAATGCCGACGGCACCATGCTGGCGTGGATTCGCTACGATGAGAGCGCCGTGCAACAGTTCTCCTTCCCGCTCTACAAAGGCTCGAACCCCGCGATGGAACAGTATGCCGACTACCCGGGAGCCTACACCTACAAGTACCCCATCGCCGGCGAGCAGAACGCCAAGGTCACCGTGCATAGCTACGACATCAAGAGCCATCGCATCCAGCAGATGAAGCTGCCCCTCGATGCCGACGGCTACATCCCCCGCATCCGCTTCACCAGCGACCCCGAGCGCCTCCTTGTGCTCACCCTCAACCGCCACCAGGACCGCCTCGACATCTACGCCGCCAATCCCCGTTCCACAGAGTGCAAGCTCATTGTGCGCGACCAGATTGACAAATACGTCACCGAGGAGCCTTTCAAGAGCCTGCAGGTCTTCCCCGGCGGCTTCGTCCTCGCCAGTGAGCGCAGCGGCTACAACCACCTCTATCTCTACGACCTCAACGGCACCCTCCAGCGCGCGCTCACCAAGGGCGACTTCGTCGTCAAGGCGTTCTACGGCTACAACCCGCAGACGGGCGACTGCTACTACGCTGCCAACCCCGAAGGGCCTCAGTATCAGGCCGTCTATCGCGCCGATGCCAAGGGCAACGTCACCTGCCTCAGCCAGCAGCAGGGCACCAATGCCGCCACCTTCGCCAAGACCTTCAAGTACTTCCTCAACGTCTATTCCAATATCACCACACCGCCCGTGACCACCCTCAACGACGCCAAAGGCAAGGTGCTCACGACGCTGGAGGATAATCAGAGTTTAAAGTTTAAAGTTGAAAGTTTAAAGTTGAGCAAGCCGGAATTCTTCTCGTTCAAGACCAGCGAGGGCGTCGAGCTCAACGGCTATATGATCAAGCCTGCTAACTCTCAACTCTCAACCCTCAACTCTAAACTACCCGTGGTGATGTACCAGTACAGCGGCCCCGGCTCGCAGCAGGTCCTCGACTCATGGTGGGTCGGCAATATGGGCGGCTGCCTCTATGAGCATTACCTCGCCCAGCAGGGCTTCATCTGCGTGTGTGTGGACGGTCGTGGCACGGGCGGTCGCGGCGCAGCCTTCGAGAAGCAGACCTATCAGAACCTGGGCCTCCTCGAAGCCAAGGACCAGGTGGAGACTGCCCTCTATCTCGCCACACTGCCCTATGTGGATAAGGACCGCATCGGCATCTGGGGCTGGAGCTACGGAGGCTTCAATACGCTGATGTCCATGACCGAGGGCCGTCCCGTCTTCGCCGCCGGTGTCGCCGTGGCACCCGTCACCAACTACCGCTTCTACGACACCGTCTATACCGAGCGTTATATGCGCACACCAAAGGAAAACCCCGGCGGCTACGACCGCAACCCCATGACGCGTGCCACCAAGCTACATGGTGCCCTCCTCCTCTGTCACGGCACTGCCGACGACAACGTCCACTACCGCAACACCGCCGAGCTCGTCGAAACTTTCGTACAGGCCGACATCCCCTTCATGCAGCTCGTCTATACCAACCGCAACCATAACATCAACGGCGGCAACACCCGCCAGCATCTCTACGGCAGCATCACCCGCTGGTTCCAGGACCATCTGAAGTAAGAACTAAAGATAGAGAAGCATATTAGAAACGAAATAGGATTGCTGCTCGTTCTGCCCGTCAGGGCCAGCCACTTGTCAAACAATGCACGGCCGTATGTGTCAGGTAGCGAGTCAGCCAACATGCCAGGCAGTCCTTTGAATGTCTCTCGGCCCAGACCTGCAAACGAATAGACGCGACCTTCTCGCACAGGCATCATCAGTGGCGCCGGTTCCAATCCCAAACCCACAAAACCGTGGTCGTATTCAAACCTTGCGATCTCATATTGTTCATCCCATTGGAAAGTCCCCATCGGGATGCCAAACATCCGAACCATTGCTACATCTACCATGCTGATTCCTCCTGTTTCGTGTTATTTAGTTTACCTACAGCCCGTTTTCGCTGCTTGGTCTTCGAGGCCTGCACCATGCTATAGTATTCACTCGGACTCAGTTGTTCTTCCTCTACCAATTGTTGAAGTACATCCAAAAGTCCTAAAGTGCGCAGCAACCGCAGCAGGGCATCGAAAGAGCGAATCTCGCCCTTCTCCATCTTCTTAATGGTTGAAAGGGATACGTTGGACGCCTCAGACAAACTCTGCTGGGTAATGTTTTGTTTCAGCCTAACACCCCTTAACTTCTCCCCGATTTTCGCGAGGATGGCCATATCTGCAAGCATATAAATATCCGTCATAATAGTTCTATTTTAACCTTTTTCGCGGCAAATGTACGAATAAAGGTTGAATTGAGAACTATTATTCCAATATTTTTTTGCAAAGGCATACTTTTTTCTACACACCACTGCCGCCAATGCCCTCGTGATGGCGCATTGGCGGACCTTTGTTACAGACTATTTTGTCGCCTGAAGTAAGAACCATCACCTGTCCGCAATGCATTTTCGAGTCCCATGTGTGGAACTCGAAATAAGACCACGGTCCTATCGACTTAAGACCACGGTCCTATCGACTTAAGACCGCGGTCTTATTGCGTTTCTCACGCGTGAGAAAAATATGTCCCAGATGGGACACGCCAATACACTATATCGAATCGGCCTGCACCCTATATATATGTGGATTGGCCGATTCAATGCATTGGATTCAAGAATCCTCTCTATTGCCTTCAAAAAAAATATTTTTTAACAAAACAGAGCGCACACCGCACAAAAATGCGGTGTGCGCATGAAAATTGTTAATAAATGTGTTTTTCTCCACGAATGGCGGCATCAGCAAACCCTGTTATCAGCAAAAAAGTTTTATGAAAAACCCTACGAACCCTCCGCCAAAATTCAGGGGAGGGTTCGTAGGGTTTTCCGCAAAAGTTTTTTCGTGGAGGATTACTTCACCAGTACCTTCTTGCCATTGACAATGTAGATGCCCTTGGTGGGCTTCGTTACCTTGCGTCCGCTCAGGTCATAATATTTCTGAACTTCGTCGTTGGATGTATGAATGGATTGGATAGCATCATCCATGAGCCAGCTGATGTTCTTCTCGTCATCGAAGGTGCCGACGATGGGTACTTGAACACGGATAACTACTTCACCCCAATTGTGAACAATGTGGTAGGGGATGAAGATGTTGTAGGAACCGACAGCTCCACCATTGTTCTGGTAGCGTGTAAATCCGATGCTATTGCGGAAGTTGTAACGGTTGTTGAAAGTGCCTGTCCAATCTGAAGGATAGTCTCGCGTAAGATCGAGGTTCGGATCTTCCAGTTTCTCTATCTTTCCGTCTCTGTCCGTCTCTATTTCGCTCATATTGAAATAGATGTCATGGATGCCGTAAAAATCCATCCATGTCTCACGCGTTGACACGGTGATGTTGTAGCCAAATGGATATATTTGTCGCCAGTCCGTGAAAATAAAAATATCTGCCATATACAAGTCATCGTGCCCTAATTCGGCGCCATCCTTTAAGAATGCTTTTCCTGAATGTACATGGGCAATGTCTATGGGACGTAGATAGCGAACACGGAAGTCTATATCACCCGTAAGGTTTATAGGAACGATATTCTTCAGGTCGGCCAGCGTCATTTCTGTGTAGAATGCATCCGTGGTGGTGCCGTCTGCATTAAAGATGGGATTTGCGTTCAGCAAGTCCTTGGCAAACTCATTATTCTGGAATTCCGTCCAGCGGCCGGTCTTATCCTTATAGGCATCCAACAGTTTCACCACAGGCATTGTCTCACCATTCAAGGTAGCAGAAAGCACATCATTCGTTGCCGTCATCGTATATGTTTTTCCGCTGGCGCCGATTTGTATGATGCCTTTACTATACTTATGTGTATCGAACACGATAGTCAGTTCCGTACTGATATCCCGTGGATCGGACATTGTTGCATTGATTGTTCCTCCTTTGAAGCCAGAAAGAAGATTAAAGACAAACACCTTATTATTCAGTACTGCGGTACCGTCACCGCTACGGTCTGTGTTGCCTGGCTGGTAGTGTACAGCGTGCATCTCCTGAAAACCAGACTTCGGCTCCATGCTACGGTCAGCATACCAAACCGTGGAGATCTTACTATCGCTGCCGTTGAACGTAGCATTTGCAGGAGTCATTACTGTGACTTCACACTTGGCAGAAAGGTCGGAACCATCAGCGATCTTAGCCGTGATGGTTGCATTACCATAACCCTTAGCAGTCACGACACCCGAACTGCTCACTGCAGCTACTGTGGTATTACTGCTTGACCACGTCACCTTCTTGTTTGCAGCATTATCCGGTGCTATGGTTGCCGTGAGCATCGCAGTCTGTCCAATAGCCGAGAACCCCAATATGGTCTTGTCAAGCTGAATGGATGTAACCGATACTGCAACCATCACTGCACATGTAGCCGAGAGGTCGGTTCCGTCTGTAGTCTTGACCGTGATGGTCGCAGTTCCATTACCCTTTGCGGTCACGACACCCGTACTGCTCACGGTTGCCACGGCGGTATTGCTACTCGACCATGTCACGCTCTTGTTGACAGCATTGGATGGTGAAACGGTTGCTGTAAGGGTGGTTGTTTGTCCTACTGATGTCATCGTGAGTGATGTTTGATTAAGGCTAATGCCTGTGGCAGTTAAAACCGTTACAGCACATTGAGCTGTGAGGTTGGTGCCATCAGAGGTCTTGGCTGTGATGGTTGCTGCTCCATTACCTTTTGCTGTCACGACACCTGAATTGCTCACTGTTGCCACAGCAGTATTGCTGCTCGTCCATGTCACATTTTTGTTCTTTGTATTTGACGGTGTTATAGTTGCCATTAGGTTTGCAGTCTGTCCAATTGCTGTCAGCGTGATCGCATTGGTATTGAGCGAAATTCCGCTAGCTAAGATGACATACTCTTCGATTTCTTTGAATTCTTTCCAATAAGAGGCTGCTTTATAAGCTGCCTTACAACCAGAAGGGACTATAAGCTTTGCATTTTCACGATTGGAGAACGTGTATGAGGAGATAGCAAGCGGTTTTTCAATGTCTACTCTTACCAAGGTTAAACTGCTACAACCATAAAAGGCATATCTGCCTATCGATGTCACGCTATTGGGGATAGTGACAGATGTCAGGCCGCTGCAACCTTCGAAAGCACTCATGCCAATGCTGGTCGCGCTCTCAGGAATGTTGACGGATGTCAGACCGCTACATCTATTGAACGCAGAACAGCCTATTGATATCACGCTGTTGGGGATGGTGACGGCAGTCAAGCCGCTGCAACCTCTGAAAGCATTTTCTACGATGCCTAAAGTTCCATCTTTGATGTTGACTGTTGTATTGTCTGGCATCGTTCCTTTATATGCGTAAGCGAACTTACCCGCATAGACCAAACCGTCAGGTTGAGTATTATACCATGCGGTACCAGAGAAAGCACCACTACCAATCATTGTTACACTATTTGGGATGGTGATGGATATCAAACCACTACAACCAGAGAAAGCACCACCATCAATCATTGTTACACTATTTGGGATGGCGATGGATTTCAAACCACTACAATCAGAGAAAGCAGTACTGCCGATGCGGGTCACGCTGTTGGGAATGGTAACGAAGGTCAGGTCGCGACAGAATTGGAAAGCGGCATCACCGATGATGGTCACCCTATATGTTGTGCCGTTATAAATAACAGAGCTAGGTATAACCACGCTTCCATGATAAACGGAACTATTCTGGGTGCCAGGACTAAAGAACGTCACTGTTGCCTCCGTTCCAGAGAAGTCGTAATAAATGCCATCAATTTCAGCATCATAGGCAAAGGCCGTCAGTGAACATAGTTGCACAAGAAGTGCAAAGAAGAAAAATTTCAGATTCATATTGCAGAGGTGTTCGTTTTGTTCATCGGATTCATCGGATTATTAAAACACAAAAAGAAAACGTGGACTTGTTACTTCGTCTACGTTTCCGAGGTATCTGCAAACACCTAACAACCTTTAACGAGTAAAAGCCCACGCCATCGGCGTGAGCATCCGAGCCTTTACTCTTGGTTGTTTCTTAAATTTGCAGATTTTCGGAAACAAGAATCTAAGCGGACGCTTCTGTCTGTATGTCTAATCTATTGGTTTATTTCATAAACAGTTTAAGGGGTTTAAAAGTTTAAGAGCTAATAGTTTATGCTATTTCATGAGCATAGTTCTGATAGTTGCCTAAAATCTGCTCTATATGAATGACCTCGGAACAGGAATCCCAAGTGACGCCACCTCCCATTAGATACCAATTAGGGCGTTCCTTCATGGGCACTTTCTTCATGCTGGGGAACACAGATATAGGCATGATGATAGAGCGGCCGTCTTGGAGATCAACCTGAAACTTGCCACGCTTGGGGAACGATAACGACTTAATACGAGGCGTCACATTCCAATATCCTTCTGTCTTATACATAATTCTATTTTTTTACTTTTAGCGGTAATGTATAGAAGAATCTTTGGCATTATTCTTGAAGTTCTTTCGGTTTCACGCCACAAAAGTAGAAATGTTTTGCGAATCGGCCAAAAGAATCAAGGATTTATTGCGATCTGAAGTGACATTCTTGAAGTGTTATGCATCGCAAGCGCCGAGCGGAGGGCATAGGGCGAACCGTCAAGCTGTCATAGCTGGTCCAAAAGAAAAGCCCGCTGGGAATCACTTCCTTGCGGGCTTGGTTATTCATTAAATGTGTTTGTTACTCTTGTTAAAAACTCAGCTTCTTAGTCGAGTTTGCCGTTAAAAACTGAAGCATTATTGACGATTGCTGCAATTGCTACAATTGCGAAAGCAATAGAAGTTGTTACTGATGTCATAATCCTTTTACCTTTAAATTCAACTTTTTGTTATCCTTTTGTGTTCTTCGTTTGTGGGCCTCGCTTGGCCCTGTGTTTTTCTTTTGACAATGCAAAGGTACGACCTTTTTGACGTTTTGGGTCGAAATATATGCTAAATAGCATAGAAAACATGCATTTCGTTGACCTCAGTCAAGAAAAAACAACCTTTCTGCACTTCTTGATATATATCGGCTATAGGAAGTGTAATAAGGACACCTTTAAACGTTAAATTCTTGTTAAAATAAGTGTTTTTCAGGATGTAAGGCATATAAGGTATAACGTATAACGTTATATTTGCACCGTGGATTAACCCTAAAGCTAAGGAGGACTGACTATGAAACCCAAAAAGAAAATGTTTAATCAGGAAGAGTACGAACTGGACAACTACCTGAACGATGAGGACCTGTACTACCAGGCATCAAGCAACGGAATTATGTGGTATAGCTAATAATCCCCCCTAAAAAGAACAGCCCCACCAATTGGCGGGGCTGTTCTTTTTATTATTGGATATGATTAGAGGTTGGCAAGTGTCTCACGTATGGAGGCTATCTTTTGCTGAGCATCGGCTTGCTTCTTGCGTTCCATCTCTACGACGGCCGCAGGTGCATTCTGCACGAAGCGCTCGTTGCTAAGCTTCTTTTCCACACTGACGAGGAAGCCCTCGAGGCGCTGGAGCTCGCTTTCCAACTTCTTGCGCTCGGCCTCCACATCGATGAGCGAGCCGAGGGGAACGGCATACTCTGTAGTGCCCACGAGGAAGCTGGCGCTGCCGTTGCTCTTCTCGGTCACCACGTTGATGGCAGAGAGGTTAGCCATCTTGATAAGGGCAGACTCACCCCCCGCCCTCCCTGTTAGGGAGGGAGCTTCACTATCGCTCGAAAGCTGCGCGTTGGCTAATACTTCCAATGTCAACTTCTCTTTGGGTGCAATACTCTTGGAAGCTCGGATATTGCGGACTCCAGCAACGATCTGTTTGAGTATCTCAACATCGGCGCAGAGCTTGCGGTCGGCATCAGTGGGAGCTGGCAGATGGAGTTCAGCACGCATAATGCTCTCGCCGGCCTTGCGGTCGTAGAGGGCCTGCCACAGCTCCTCGGTGATGAAGGGCATGAAGGGATGCAACATCTTCAGCAGCACCTCGAAGAACTGGAGCGTAGCATCGTAGGTGGCGCGATCCACAGGCTGCGGCTTGCCATCCACGTATGCGGGCTTCACCATTTCAAGATACCAGCTGGAGAACTCGTCCCAGAAGAGCTTATAGACGGTCATCAGGGCTTCAGAGAGGCGGTACTTGCTGAAGTCATCAGCTAATTCCTCGGCAGCGAGGCGCAGCTTGGCCTCGAACCACTGTGTGGCGAGGGACAGACCCTCTCCCTGCTCCCCCGTCAGGGGAAGAGCCTCACTATCGTTCGAAAGCTGCGCGCCAGCCTTCTCCCCTCCCTGACGGGAGGGGTCGGGGGTGGGTCTTTCCCATCCCTTGACGAGGCGGAAGGCGTTCCAGATCTTGTTGTTGAAGTTACGACCTTGCTCACAGAGGACTTCATCGAAGAGGATGTCGTTGCCGGCAGGGGCGCTGAGCATCATTCCCATACGCACGCCGTCGGCGCCGAAGCGTTCGATGAGGTCGAGCGGATCGGGGCTGTTGCCGAGAGACTTGGACATCTTACGGCCGAGCTTGTCGCGCACAATGCCTGTGAAATAGACGTGCTTGAACGGCATCTTGCCTTCGTACTCGTAGCCCGCCATGATCATTCTGGCGACCCAGAAGAAGATGATGTCCGGACCAGTCACCAGGTCGGCGGTGGGATAGTAGTACTTGATCTCCTCGTTGCCGGGATTGCGAATGCCGTCGAAGAGGCTGATAGGCCAGAGCCAGCTGGAGAACCAAGTGTCCAGCGCATCCTCGTCCTGACGCAAGGTAAAGCCCCCTCCGTCTCCCCCAAGGAGGAGAGATTGGAGAACTGGGTATTTCTCTAAAGCAAGCTTGTAGGCTTCTTCCTCGTTCTCTGCCACGATGACCTTGCCCCACGGACTCTCCTCCCCTATGGGGGAGGTCGGGAGGGGTCTTCCTGTAGGCTCAATATACCACGCAGGGATGCGGTGGCCCCACCAGAGCTGGCGGCTGATGCACCAGTCCTTGATGTTCTCAAGCCAATGGCGGTAGGTATTCTTGTACTTGGCGGGATAGAACTGGATGTCGTCGTTCATGACGGGAGACAGGGAGATGTCAGCCATGTGCTCCATCTTCAGGAACCACTGCATGGAGAGCTTCGGCTCGATGGGCACACCCGTGCGCTCTGAACATCCAATCTTGTTGTCGTAGTCCTCAATCTTCTCCATGAGACCGGCTGCCACCATGTCCTCTGCGATCTGCTTGCGGCAGGCGAAGCGCTCGGTGCCGACATACTTTTGCAAGTCGATAACGACTCGAGAGCTGAGAGTGGAGTGTTGAGAGTTGAGAGATTTCTGCTGTGCGGTGGCGATGCGGTCGGAGAGGGTGGCGTCGTCGTTGAAGATGTCGATGGCTTCGAGGTTGTACTTCTCGCCCAACATATAGTCATTGACATCGTGGGCCGGGGTGACCTTCAAGCAACCCGTACCGAACTCGATATCAACATATTCGTCTTCAATGACGGGAATGACGCGCCCCACAACGGGCACGATGACTTTCTTGCCTTTCAGCCACTGGTTCTTCGGGTCGTTGGGGTTGATGCACATGGCAACGTCACCCATGATGGTTTCGGGACGTGTGGTGGCGACGACGGCGTAGTAGCCCCTTTCATCCTTGTGAACCACATTACCGGCCCCTTCCCCGTCCCCTCCCCTGTTAGGGAGGGGGGACTGATTACCCTTATCATTCTCCGCCCCAACAGGGGAGGAGTCAGTGGAGGGGCATATATAATACTTCATGTAGTAGAGCTTCGTGTGCTCCTCCTTATAGACCACTTCCTCGTCGGAGAGGGCGGTGAGGGCCTTGGGGTCCCAGTTGACCATACGGACACCGCGGTAGATGAGGCCCTTGCGGTAGAGATCGACGAAGACTTTGATGACGCTCTCGCTGCGGGGGCCGTCCATTGTGAAGGCTGTGCGATCCCAGTCGCAGGAGCAGCCGAGCTTACGCAGCTGCTTGAGGATGATGCCGCCGTGCTCCTCGGTCCATGCCCAAGCATGCTTGAGGAATTCTTCACGGGTGAGGTCGGTCTTCTTGATGCCCTGCTCAGCGAGGCGGTTCACGACCTTGGCCTCGGTGGCGATGCTGGCATGGTCGGTGCCGGGCACCCAACAGGCGTTCTTACCTTCCATACGGGCATGACGCACGAGGATGTCCTGAATGGTCTCGTTCAGGACATGACCCATGTGCAGGACACCTGTCACATTGGGCGGCGGGATGACCACAGTATAGGGCTCGCGGCCGTCGGGCTTGGAACTGAACAGCTTATTGTCTAACCAGTACTGGTACCATTTTCCCTCCACTTCGGCGGGAGAATACTTGGAGGCAAGCCCCCCTTGTTTGTTATCGCTCATGCTTATATTATTTTTGATATCAATTCTTGTCAGGTGATTACTCGCCCCCTTGAGGGGGAGCGGGGAGGGGGCCTTCTAATTGCTTCGCTTCCTCCCATATCTTATCCATTTCTTCTAGCGTCATCTCGGTGAGGGGCTTGCCGATGCGGATGCTGTGCTCCTCGAGATAGGTGAAGCGACGGATGAACTTGCGGTTGGTGAGTTCAAGGGCGGTATCGGGGTTGAGCTTATAGAGGCGGGCAGCGTTGATGACGGCAAAGATGAAGTCGCCCAGCTCTTGCGTGCTCTTCTCCTTATCGTTACGGTTGAGTTCCGCTTCCAACTCATCAAGTTCTTCACGCACCTTATCCCATACCTGCTCACGCGTCTCCCAGTCGAAACCTACGCCGCGGGCCTTATCCTGAATGCGATAGGCTTTAATGAGGGAAGGTAAAGCATCAGGCACACCACTGAGCACACGCTTGTTGCCACCTTTCTCGCTCATCTTCAACTGCTCCCAGTTCTTGAGAACCTGATCGGCGGTGATGGACCCCTCTAAATCTCCCCGTAAGGGGAGACTTTCTTTCCCATTAGCCGTCTCTGCGCCAGCCACTCCCCTCCCTGACGGGAGGGGTTGGGGGTGGGTCTTTGGCGGATACACGTGGGGGTGGCGGTAGATGAGTTTGTCGCAGAGCTTGTTGCAGACGTCTGCGATGTCAAAATCACCTGTCTCGGAGCCGATCTTGGCGTAGAAAACAATGTGAAGGAGGACGTCGCCGAGTTCCTTGCAGATATCGGCCTTGTCATTCTTGATGATGGCATCGGCCAGCTCGTAGGTCTCCTCAATGGTGTTGGGGCGCAAGCTGTCGTTGGTCTGCTTACGGTCCCATGGACACTTCTCGCGGAGGTCGTCCATGACATCGAGCAAACGCCCGAAGGCCGCTAATTTTTCTTCTCGTGTGTGCATACGCGTGCGAATTTGGCCGCAAAGGTACAAAAATCTATTGGAACGCGCGCACGAAGAAGAGTGAAAAGCAGTGTGCGAGGGTTAAAATGTTGTCGTTAAGGGAAAGGGGGATGTCGTTCAGGCCTTCTCAATCAAGCAAACGGCATAGGCGGAGATGCC
>Ga0265301_10000341_pt1 | contig 70395 bp, 49 predicted proteins | sample AusTroGonzalo_MG_2_FD_193488 | JGI IMG/M metagenome (GOLD analysis project Ga0265301, IMG submission 193488) | Bovine rumen microbial communities from tropical cattle in Woodstock, Queensland, Australia - Gonzalo_04 | ecosystem: Host-associated > Mammals > Digestive system > Stomach > Rumen ... | reverse complement strand
AGGGCGAGCATGGGACTGGACTAATGGAGTATACTACTGGTTATCCAGTAGAATAAATAATGTGTGTAATTGGGAACTAAACGAAAATGGCCGTGCCGGTATGTTCGACTATTATAATTTTGGTACTAATAACAGGTATCTTTCCGTGGCAGACATCTAGGAGCCTATTTCGTAGTCGGCGACTGGAAGCGTATAAGATTCTATTGACGTACTGGTATTATGGTCGTAGTATCCGTTTGCTGCATAATAGCACCATTCCTCCAGGGTAGTTCCACCAAGAATCCAGTATCGTCTATTGGCGGTTATCCAAAAATTCGACCCGCCTAGCTTACTCAGCGTTTCATTCACTATTCCGGTTGTAGTCAACGGAATATCGCATAACAGTTCATAACCGTCATCTATGCCCATATTCCGCCAAGCAAACGAGTTTGATACAATACCATTCTGGCCATCAGGATACTTTGCATAATAGTATACCCCGTACATCGGAACAGTCTCCCCGGCAAGGTTGACGAACATCTGTGATGCCCGGATGGTAGTCCACTCATAACTGGTGTCATGATACTTCCATTGGTTTCCGGTCTGTGACGGCCATGCCAGAGTATTGCTGTACATGTAGTCATAGTATGAAGGATATCGCGAGGTTAATTCTGAATCGGCCAAGTATGCTGCTTCATTCTTGCACCGGGTGCTGCCGGATGCATTTCGATATACGGAAATTGCCTTTTCCAGATTCACGAACGGGAATCCATTTTCTGTTTTGTCGCGCAATGTCATCTTATCATATAAACCGATATCTCGTCGCATACTGAACTGTAAAGTTGCCCCGGATTTTACTGGGCTTGTCGAGTACTGTCGCCATGATAAAAAATTAACTATCAGGCACATTGTGGTATACTTAGTTTTGGTTTCGTGGTCATACCAAGGCATCATTTCGCAATGCCAATCATATTGAGCCCCACCTAGCCCGCTTGCATTTGGCTGGTTGGCCCTAAGCCACGTATCTAATTCAGTTTGAAAAACTTCTGGATGTGCTGAATCATACGCTGCTGATGCAGTAAAGGTAAGTTCAATATATTCGGCATAGTTGGATGCCTTCATTGCACGAAACACAATGGTGGTGGATGTAGGAGTAATCTTGTATGCCCAGCAATCTTGCACTTTTTTCAAAATCTGGGAATGGTACGCTATCGTAACCACTTTCCCTTTGCGATGCATGACTACGCCGACCTTAGTCCATGTATTCGGCACCTTGGACATGTCGAATCCTTTCCCCCGGATAAACCGTTTCTTCCCGCTTGCATCAAGGAACACCGCATCGCCCACGTTCGGGCTCCGGGTCGTCTCCACGTTGCACCCGTCGTACACGGTGATGTCCCGGTCGGCTATGTATGATACCTCCGAATACCCGGAAGAATGGGTAGCCGCCTCGTAGTCCGACTTGGTAGAATATTTGTTCAGCGCGTCTGCCATAATCCTCAGTTTATCTATGATTTCCTCGACGCTAAATGATAAACTCCATATATTGAACTCAGATGGTGTAATCGAATGGCCAATACATATGATTCAAGAGCTATCCACGGCAAGGAACTTCTCGACTTCGGTACCGAAATCGCCAAGAAGATACGTACTGACGACGAGGTCATAGCGGCTTCGCTGAACAATCTCAATAGCCGTCTTGAAGCATTCGAGAACATCGAGAACTGGGGGGACATCCTCGCAGACTCCATCAATACCTCGGAATTCCCCTTGGTAGCCGGGAAACCGATGGTGGTAGTCAAGGCCGGTTCTCCGTCCGGTACAACCACAATCCCGGACTACGCCGGACAGTTCTACGTGGATTCCACCAACAAGGTCATCTACTGCTCCGGCGGGTATTCCTCGGTGAACGACTGGGTTGACGTGACCAACAAGATAGGCACCGGGACTGTCGGTTCCGCAACCAAACCGATTTACTTGAATTCCGGCACACCGACCGCCGGTTCGGATTACGCTGGCGGTACGAAGGTTACACTGAACGGCACTGACAAGGGTGCCAGCACGGCGACCATATATGCTCCTACGACAGCTGGAACGAACAATTACGTTCTAAAGTCGAATGGTTCAGGTGAACCAAGCTGGGTCGAAAAGGCACCCAAGGCTTCCGCTGCAGACACGGCAACAACGGCGACTGACTATAACACAAGCACCGGTACAATCAAGAGCGGTCTTGACAGTAAGGTGAATGTCGCCAACATTGATTTGACTGACCAAACTACCACGCTTCTCGCGCAGGTACGTGCGATGGTGACGGCTGGCACTCATTACGCCCGTTTCTATACAAGAACTGATGGCGGTTCCGCCAATATATCGGATAAGCCAGAATCAGGTAGCAAAGGGTTTCTATGCGAAGTTTTATGTAACAGGTATTTAAACACAAGTGATTACCGGTATCACTTGCAATGCTGGGTAGGATTGGATAAGAATCCGTATACTGCCGTAGTGTCACAGGAGACTACTACACTTTCTTGGTCTAAGCTCAACCAGACCCTATCGCATACCCATGGCAACATCACCAATGCCGGTGCAATCGGTTCTACCTCTGGCAACGCGGTCTACACTACCACAAATGGTGTACTCACTGCTGGTTCACTCGCAACCAACGACCCGACCGCAGACGGAACTACCATTACCGCAATAGATACCCTGTCCCAGGACGCCAAGGGCAAGGTGACCGCCACCAAGAAGACCATCCGTTCGGCCACCACGTCGCAGACCGGTGTCGTACAGCTCAACGACAACATCAATTCCACGTCGACTACCGAGGCTGCCACGGCTAATGCGGTCAAGAAGGCGTACGACAAGGCCAACGGCAAGCAAGACCCGATTACGTTCGACGGAACGTATAATGCGAGCAGCAACAAGGCGGCTACGGTAAGTACGGTGACCACGGCGGTATCCAACGCGGTAAATGGTCTTGATGCCACCGTTACATCATCGGACGGAACGAACGTCCAAGTGAAGGTTACCGAGACTGACGGCAAGATTACCGCCGTTAATGTCACTACGGACAATACAGCGAACAAAACGCATGCCCATGGGAATATCCAGAGCGGCGGCACGTTGCAGACCAATGACGTCAGCATTGCTTCCGGGGACAAGCTGGTAATCACGGATTCCAGCGACTCTAACAAGGTCGCCAGGGCTTCTATTAGTTTTGATGGAAGCACCACGACCAAGGCACTGACCCAAAAAGGTACATTCGAGGCGTTTGCTAAGGCATCTGATATCACTTCCGCAATTCAGGCGCTAGACGTGAGTTCCGTGGGAGGAGCGGGGAAGTACATCTCCGCGATTTCCGAGACAGATGGCAAGATTAGTGCTACCGCTACTACGATGGACACCTCGCCGACGGCAAGCTCTACCAATGCTGTTACTAGCGGTGGAATCAAAAGTGCTCTCGACCTTAAAGCACCATTAGCCTCGCCAGCTTTAACTGGCACACCCACAGCACCAACTGCATCAGCTGGTACAAACACTACGCAGATTGCTACCACGGCGTTCGTGACTGACGCCGCATCTAATTGTATAAAGAAATACGAATTATTCTACCTGTCCGACTGGACATTTAGTCCAAGTAGATTCAAGATTCCCCCATTAAGTCAGCTAAGCGAAGGATTTTACTGTTTACGCAAACGTGGATATGTAATTACCGCCACATTGACTAACGGAAGCACAACTACTACATGGGGTAATGATGTTATTGACTACATGTTCGACGGTACATACGAGCATTACACGCCAATGTTCGGTGATGGCTACACGTTGACGATAAATATTGCTCCGCCTTCAGGACAGGCTTCGCTTAACATAGGATACGGTGTGACCGGATATATAGTCGTCGGGTTCTATCACGTATATGCACCTACTAGCGTGGCATGCCGTATTCATGCCGCTAGTTCAGCTTCGGCAACAAAGACATGGATAGATATTTCTCCAATCGTTGTACCAGGTACGGGAAACGATATACAGTGTTGGATATTCGGCAATAGTTATTATTTCAATGACCAACTTGAAATTACCATTGTCGGAAAAACACAAAGCAGTTCGGTAAAGACGTCAGTTCCTGTATTGCAATTTATCACTAGCAGGCCGACTGCTAATTCATATCCGTATGTAAGGAAATACTCGCCGGAAACCCTGTATAATTCACTGACTGCGCCTAAATTTATCGGCGCATTACAGGGAAATGCCGACACTGCAACAAAACTTGCTACAACACGTGAGCTCGCAGTAAACCTAGCGAATACATCGACTACTTCTAATTTCGATGGTTCAGCAAGTCAAACTGGCATCAAAGTGTCAGGTACACTCCAGGTAGCCAACGGCGGTACCGGGCTCACCGCAAGTCCGTCCATGCTGACCAACCTCGGTTCAACGAGTGCCGCCAACGTGTTCGCGGCAAGTCCTCGCCCAGGCGTGACGGGTACACTGCCAATCGCCAACGGCGGTACCGGGCTCACCGCAAGCCCGTCCATGCTGACCAATCTCGGTTCAACTACTGCGGCCAATGTCCTCACGGCAAGTCCTAGACCAGGTGTAACTGGTACTCTTCCAATCACCAACGGCGGTACCGGGGCCACTACGGCTGCCAACGCCCGTAGCAACCTTTCGGTCTATTCCAAGTCCGAAGTGGATTCCATGCTCACTGGGCGCATCTCAATCGTCACATCGCTACCGGCGACCGGTGAGGCCGGTGTCATCTATTTCGTAGGACCGACCGGTTCCGGTTCGGACAAGTACGAGGAATACGTATGGGACGGTTCCGCCTTCGTCAAGGTGGGCGAGAAGTCCCTCGACCTGTCCAACTACGTCAACACGCTCACCACTACCGGCTCAGGAAACGCAATTACGGCGATTTCAAAGTCCGGAAACACGATTACCGCCACCATAGGCAACGTGACATTCACCCAGCCCCAGCTCGGACAGGGTTACGGTACGTGCGGCACCGCCGAGGCCACCGCAGCCAAGACGGTCACACTGTCCGACTTCGTCCTGAAGAACGGCGGCATAGTGGCTGTCAAGTTCACATACGCCCTGTGCGCATCGGCTACGCTGAATGTGAACAGCACTGGCGCGAAACCCGTACTTATCGCCGGTGCTGCACCGACATCGAGCACGTGCAAGGCCGTCCAGGCGAACGACATCGCCTATTTCATCTACGACGGCACCAGCTACCACTTCCTGGGAACCGAACGCGCCTCTAGGTCTTCAATCACGAACATCACACGTTCTGGAACGACTTTCACCGCTACACGAGCGGACGGCTCCACGTTCACTTTCACCCAGCAGGACAACAACACCACCTACACCCAGGAGACGCTGGGCCAGGGCTACGGTACCTGTACGACAGCCGAGGCCACTGCGGCAAAGACGGTGTCCCTCACTAATTATGAACTGGTCACGAACGGTATAATCGCGGTGAAGTTCAGCTACGGTCTGTGTGCTTCCGCCACGCTGAACGTGAACAGCAAGGGTGCCAAGCCCATCTACATCCAAGGTGCGGCGGTATCGTCCACTACCGCAAAGGAAGTGCTGGCCGGTGACATCGCCCTGTTCATGTACGACGGAACGCAGTACCAGTTCCTCTGTTCCGACAGGCTCAGCAAGGACGCCATAACAGGGCTTTCGGCTTCCGGAAGGACAATTACGTACACAAAGGCCGATGGAACTACGGGTACCCTGACTACCCAGGACACCACCTACACGTTCGACGGGACATACAACGCCTCGACCAACAAGGCCGCCACCGTGTCCACCGTGACGAACAAGATTGCCGCCCTGGACGTAAACGACATTTCCGGGTTCGGCGCCGGGAAGACACTGGCGACATTGACCGAGACGGACGGCAAGATTGCCGCCACGTTCCAGAACATCTCGATTACGAAGAGCCAGGTAAGCGACTTCCCGACATCGATGACGCCTACCTCGCACGCATCGTCCGCAACGACGTACGGAATAGGTACCGCGTCGAACTACGGACACGTGAAGCTCGCTACGGGCGACATGAACGGCGCTGCCCATGCCGACGGTGTCGCTGTCAGCAAGAACCACACTCACAGCCAGTACCAGACCGTACTGACCGAGATGACGACCACGGAAGTGTCCGACCTCGTGGCGGCATTCGCTTCCTAATAGTAAGCTCTCCCGAAAGGGAGAGCTTTTTTATCGGCCAAGAAACTGATAAACTGCTGGATGTAAAATTTAACGGGTTTTTGTACTATGGCCGCACCTACCACCACCAATGAAGTTACCGTCCGTCGTCTAAGTGAAGTCCTCGTCGGGAGCGACGGCAACGGCGGTATCAAGAAGGCGGTGGATGACAAGATAGCTGCCGCTATAAATGCGCTTGACGTTACCTCGACAGGCGGTGCTGGTAAGTATATCTCTGCGATTTCCGAAACTGATGGTAAGATTAGTGCTACTGCTACTACGATGGATACCTCGCCGACGGCTAGCTCTACTAACGCGGTTACTAGCGGTGGCGTGAAGACCGCACTGGATGGAAAGGCGGCTTCTAGTCATACTCATGGTAACATTACTAACGGAGGTGCTTTACAAACTACTGACGTAACTATTGCCAATGGTGATAAGCTTGTAGTAACAGATGCTAGTGATTCTAATAAAGTTGCTAGAACAAGTTTAGCATTTGATGGTAGTACTACTGGACAGCTTTTGAGTAAGGCAGGTTCTTTCCAATATCCTAAGGAAGCTTATCTCGAATGGGGTGGCAAAAACTTTACTGGGTCTTATGGCCCCATTGACGCAGCTATGATTTCAGAACTTGGTGCAAATAGGTTTGCATTTGGTAAGGCTGCCGGTATTGTTGTAGAATATACTCGTGATGGTGGTACAACATGGGTGGATTACGGTCTGACAGATGCACAAAAAAGTGCTATATTCAGTACTGGACAATCTATAAGAATAGGTAAAAGCGATTCAACTAATAATGCTATTAAAGTTGGCACTAATAATTATAAAAATTACAAAGTACGAGTCACTATTACTACTAATACCTTTGGTGTCTATTCTCAATTAAATAAATTTGTTATATATTGTAGTACATCTGGTTCTCAAGGCCCTAAGGTTACATTGTCTGGACGTACTAGAGCAAATGTCTCTGCCGGAACCGATACTTGGTCTAATTTTGGAACAATGACCCTTGGTGGATGGAGCGGATATAATGTTCTAAATACTGGTTATATCACTACTTATGGTAATCAGAATAGCCATTTTCAGCAGCTTAGATTCCTATTTGAAGATACTGTTGCACCAACAAATGCTGATAACGAACAATATCAAGGTTTAAGTGTATCTAGGATTCTAGGATTTGGTGGCGTAGGTTGGCAAACTCCGTCTACAATGGCATCTAATGGACATTTATATGCTTATGATTATGCAAAGAATGCTACATTCCCTGCTAATGTTACAGCAACATCATTTACTGGTAGTCTAACGGGTAATGCAGATACAGCCACCAAGGCTAGTTATCTTACCGGATTCACCTCTCGCCACACGTCAAACATAAGTTGGGGAACATTGACTCCGGCTAATGGTTACACTACCGTGACTGAAATGCGGTATACATCAGGAAGCCAAGACCCAGGCGCAATAGCATTTGGATACAAGGCTGGTTCTGGTACTTCTTATGAATTATCATGTCAAATTGACGGTGTATTTTATCAGCGTGAAGGCGGAAAGCGTGTACTTGACGTATCGGACATTAACTCGTCCTTCTACGCGCCTACCGGCGCTGGAACTTCCGGCCAGCTCCTGAAGTCCTCCGGTTCCGGCGCACCTACCTGGGCTACGGCAAACGCTGCCCTGGTAGGCATTACGGTAACGTCTACTTCCGTATCCGACGGTACAAACACATTTAACAAGTATACTCACCCGACTACCTCCGGCAACAAGCACGTTCCGAGCGGCGGCTCCTCTGGGCAGTTCCTTGGATGGAGCGCTGACGGTACTGCCGCTTGGGTAGCAAACCCGAACACCGACACCAAAGTGACGTCCTCGGCCAACCACTATACGCCAGAAACTGCCAGTGGAAGTGACAAGACCGCATCGGCATCTGGCGCTACCGCCGCGTGGTCTATTGATGTCGTCAAAGGGGTTACCCTCAACACTGACGGAAAGGGCCACGTTACCGGACTCTCCGTCACTTCGGGGAAAATTCCAGGCAACCCGAATACTGATACCAAACAGCGTATCGTTGCCTCTACAGCAAAAACTTACCTGACAGGTGTCACTACTGCACCGACAAGCTCTAACCAAGACTTGACCGGCGTGGCCAGCACTAAAGTCTATGCTACTGATGGCGTATTGACCGCAACCTCATTCTCCGGTAATCTTACCGGTAATGTGACTGGTAATTGCTCTGGTTCTTCTGGCTCGTGTACTGGCAACGCAGCTACTGCAACAACTGCATCTGCAGTAAGCACTACTGGAGCTGGCACGGCAGATGCTGCAAGACATATATGGTTCTCCGATTCAGCAACGGAGACAAAACGTGTATACAACGATAGCTTCAAGTATAACCCGGTCGGAAATATCGTTACTGCTAACATATCTGGCAATGCTGCTACCGCTACTACGGCAACCGACTATGCCTCTAGCGGTGGTATTGCTACTGCCCTTGCTGGCAAGGCCGCAAGCAGCCACACGCATGGCAAGGATGTCGTGGGCGGTAGTGATTATTCAATTGAAATAGACAACACGAGTAGTTCCGCTCCTGGATGGATTTCCGTTGTAGAAGTGAACAAAAATTCATCTTCCTATAAGTCTGTCCTCGTACGAGGAAAACTTATTATTGGTAATGGTAACTGGTCACAAGCATATGCCACGGAAATGGAGTTCCAGGCTATACTGATGGCTACGTCGCCCGCGTCAAGTTGCCTTGTGGCAACGCCAATCTATGTACGTACAAATGGCCAAGGTTCTGGCTCAACTTACTCCAAGGCTTCGCCTAGTGATTTCATACGCATAGCACGCTCTGCTTCAAATAATATGGAATTGCAGGTGAACTTCTCTGCCGCCAACTTCAGGTACGCGGTTCACTATACTGTGCAATCCGATAGTTCCTATGTAGCAAATACTACAGTTAAGGCCGGTATGTCGTCGCCGACTGCCTTGATTGCACCGACATACGATTACTGTGCGGGAAAGGTTTTAGGTACTGGCGGTAGCTCTAGCGTTCCTGTGTATGTTGATGCTCAAGGCGTCGTGCAAGAATGTGACATAAGGCCGGATGCCGACGTGGCGTTGATTGTATATGGCGATGCTACGTACTCGTCCGTGAAGGCCCTGTACAACGCAGGGAAGAAACTCTACCTCGTGACTGGCGGCAACATCCAGCCTAGCGGTAGGTTCGAGTACCGCATACCGCTGACCTTGATTACATACGACGCCAACCTAGAAGTCAATGCTTTCTACTTCGAGCAGCCGCAAGACGACCGAGCCGGAGCGTCGGAAGTCGGGTCTATCGCGGTCTACCGTCTTGATTCGACCGGATGGACGACCACGCCGAAACAGGTCGGATACGCCGTAAATGCTGGCTCCGCTGTGACATATACCAGCGGCGGTGGCATCGACACTGCACTGCAAGGCAAGATGTCCACAAGTGGTAACAATGCCACAAATGCCGCTGGCGGTAACATCATCCGCAGCATGAATGCCTGGACTGTTCCGGAAGATAGCGAAATGATAGCAGCGGCTAGTAGTACGGGGCAAGGCAAATATACCATGATGGACTTGTGGGACAACTACTTCAAGAATAAGGTCAACTCAATTGTCCCTAATGTTGGGTATATGGGTGCTTCTGCAATGACGGCTATGCAGAAGAACGGTACCGACATTATGCCCGGCAACAACTGTAAGATATGTCTCGACCCAAACACGTTTAACTCTTTTGGTTACAATGGATTCATATGTCTAGGACACTATAGGCCTACGGGGTCGGGTCAGAAATATTACGGTTGGTGCGGAAATTTTGCACAGAATGGCGGCATAGTGGAGATTGATTTCGACTACACCGCAACAGTGGAAATTGCACGCAGCAGTATAACATCCCTGCCGACTTCATTGAATGTCTCTTTTGCCGCAATAACTGAGTACAATGCTTTCCGGTACGGTTTCGCTTTAAACGCTCCGACAATTTTTGCGACAGCGCAAGAAACGATGCGATTTGAAGTTAATTGGCCGAACGCTAGCACAATTCAGGGTCATGCCCGCCTGATTGGGCGTGGTGCGGCTGCGTCCACTCAGATAGGAACACGCATATATGTCGGTGCGGCGCAGACATCCTCCAATGACCACTTCCTCGTTCTGAACGTAAACAATATTCGCATAAAGGTTACGAGTGGACAAATCTACGACGTAACATATAGTTAGTAAAGGCATCACCGGGGCCAGGTCATCGGCACACACTACGTAGACGACCCTAAAGCAAAGGTCACGCGGTGGCGGAGACCCCGTCAAACCCGAGCATCTCGAGTTCGACCTCCCGGTCGAACTCCATCTCCTCCCCGGACTTCCAGGACATCCCGAACTCCTCCGAGGTCATCGTCGGCACGCCGACGTGCCTGAGCTCGTCCTCTACTATGTCCCGCACCCTGTCGGCGTACTCCTCGGCGACGATTATCGAGTCGTGCACTGTGCAGTAGGGGCACCCGACCTCCCGGGAAACCCTCGGTATGGCCTTCCCGAACACGAAGTCGCTCTCTATCCTCTGCATCTCCCTGGCGAGCGCAGCGTAGTTCCCGGACTTCATCCGCTCTATCGCCAGCAGTAGCGACGGGAAGTGCTCGGCCCACACCCTCCTGACGGCGGCCTTCATCTCGTCCCCCTCACCGTCGACGTAGACCGGCCCGAACAGCATCACGAAGAAGGCGTGCTTGGCCTCGTCCCTGCCCACCTCGCGGTCCAGGTCGAAGTCCATGGACATCTCACCGGCGAAGAACTCGTACAGCCTGCCCTCCTTCAGCAGCGCGTCGTACCTGTCGCACTCGGAGAGGTATTCCCCGACGTCGCGGATGGCGGCCTGCCGCCTCAGCTCGTTCAGGGTCGGCGACGAAGTGAGGTCCAGCAGCCCCCCGGTGTCGGCAAGCGACCTGAATATGGCCCCCAGGAAGGCCCCCTGGGAGCTCTTTATGTCGACCCCGGCGGTGGGCTTCCCGTCACAGAACAGGCACTGCGACCTGACTTCCTTCTTGAGCTGCGTGATGTTGGTGTGTATGCGGCCGAAACGGTCCTTCTTCACGAAGAGCGCGGCCGGGTTGTCGTTGACGGAGTTGAACCGGTCGACCTTCTCGAGCTCGCGCTTCTTCCTGGACGGGGTCATGGACCTGTCCTCTACGAGCCCATCCAGGACCTTCGCGGCGCGCTTCCGGTCGAGCTTGAAGTGCGACAGGCCCTCGTGGCACGCGGCCACCCGCTGGTCGAGCATCTGCCTGGCCTTGACGTCCATGGCGCAGGCCTCGAGCCTCTTGAGGAACGGCCTGGACTTTATCTCGAAGGTGCGCATCCGGCCGAACTTCCGGGATTCCCCGGTGACGTCCTGCATGCGCCTCTCCCGGCTGTAGCAGTACTCCTTCCAGTAGTTCTCGTACGGGGAGCACAGCCAGAACGCCTTGCTCCGGCCCCTGACCTTGTCCGTGCCGGGGAAATACGAGAAGCTGCGCCTGATGAACCCCCATGTGACAAGGTCGTTGATGACCATGTTGTAGTCGTTGCCGACGGCTGCGTGGAGAAATACCGACTGGAGGTGGCAACGCCAGGTTCTTACGTCAATTTTGCCCCCGAGCATCCTCGTGTCATGATAGACACGCTTCAGCTGGCGCGATACGAGGTGAAGCACGAACATGTACTTCTCCCTGTACCGGGCGCACCCCGGGAATTCCTCGAGTTTCTCCCTCAAGGGCCTGAGAAAAACCTCCGGTACGCGCATCTTGTAAGAGAATTTGGGGGTCATGCGACCAAATCTAGGCAAAATCCATCCTTCTGGCAAGAGTTTATGCCCCGTCGAGGGGGCTTCCGCATGCCAAATATGGCAATTTTCCGCTACGGCGGAGTATTTCCGCCTCCGGTAGCGGGTTTTCCCCCGGAAAACCGCCAAGGAGCCGGGTAACCCGACTCCACTAAGTACTACAAATATGTTTACGGTTTTACTACCTGCTCCAACAGGTTTGCGCGCTGTTTACGCGGCCAGAGCTAACTCTACTAAGTACTAAAGATATGTTTACGGTTTTACCGGGAGTTTCCGGGCTCACCCACGTGTGTACGGATGGGTGGAGCCCCAACACTACTATGAACTGTCAATATGTTTACGAATATCGGTCGGAAAATCGTCAAAAAATTGTCCCGGACGGGCTCCCGGGGTTGACCGGGAGGGGCCCGTTTGCTATATTCATCGCATGGAGCCTATGGATTTTCGCAAACTGAACGCCGCCAGGGTGGTTCTCTGCCCTGCCCTTGACGTATCTGCCGGGGTAGTCTCCGGTTCTATGGAGTACAGTGTATATCTGTCGATGTCCGGCGGGGTCCCGACTGAGAGGTGCGGGGAACTCCCCGAGATTTCCGACGGCGTGAAGGACGCGGACCTGTTTTACCGGGCGCTTGACCGGGCAATCCACTCGTATGTCGACTGGTCGGCGCGTTTCGCCTACCTCAGGAAGTGGGCCGGGATGTTCCGGGAGACCGGGTTCAAGTTCATGCCGTCCCACCAGTACAAGGTCATCATGTGGGTTGACTCGCTTGACGGCGAAGGGTACGTGTTCTCGTTCCTTCCGCTGCGCGAGTCCGGCAATGTATCGCCAGGCACGGTGCCGGAGGCGGCGCACAGCGTCCACGTGACTTTCGCGTCGCTCGAAAAGGGGGCGTGATGGATTCCCAGTTCAACGTGACTGTCACGTTCGACAACGTGGACGGCGTCTTGGCAAAGATGCACGTTACCGGCGAGAATCCCAGTGCGAACCGGGACGTTCTCAGGTACACGCTGAACACGCTGACCTACTACGACAAGTCGAAGAAGTTCACCTGGGCCGCGAAGCACGGGTATGACGACTGCCTGGTCAAGTTCTTCGACGGCCGGGCACGCACCCTTCCCATAGGCCTGATACCCAGGCTCTCCCATTACCTGAAGGATGCATACAAGGGCCAGGTTTCCGTGAAGATTACGCGGTCGATACGGGAGATGTTCACTCCTCCGTTCGGCCCGATTTCTTCCGATGTCGTCCGTTCGTTCGAGCGCACGCTGAACATGTACGACCAGGGCAAGTACCTCGAGAAGGTTGCCGAGAACCCGGACCTGCAGAAGTCCGATTTCAGCCTGAAGATGTTCGACCACCAGGAGCGCATAGTGCTGGAAGCACTTAACCGCAGGAGGGTTTCGATTCTCGCCTGCACGAGCTCCGGCAAGAGCATGTCCATGATGGTCATAGCACGCTACCTGATGGAGCGCGAGCACAAGAAAATCCTGATTATCGTCCCTAACGCTGCGCTCGTCAAGCAGCTCTACCGGAACTTCGAGATGGACTACGGCTGGGAGGAGGCCAAGGACTTCTGCACGCAGATTTATAGCGGTTCGTCCGACAAGCTTTCCAAGAAGAAGATTGCCGAGCTCAAGAAGCTGTCCATCGGCGAGGAGATGACGCTCAAGCAGATTACGATTTCCACGTGGCAGTCTCTGAGGCTGAAGGACGACTCGTTCTTCAAGGTGTTCTCCGCGGTGCTCGTCGACGAGGCGCATTCGGCCAAGGGCGAGGAACTGAGGAACATCCTGGCGAAGTGCATCTACGCCAATAACTTCAAGGTTGGTTTTTCCGGGACACTGCCGGATGCCGAGCTGGCCAACGAGAACGTGTCGAACCATATCGACGCCGGGTACATCGAGGGAGGACTCGGGCCGAAGCTCGACGTCATCCACCTGAAGGACCTCATCAGGATGGGAATCCTGACTCCCCTGGAAATCAAGGCGATATTCATCCCGTACCCGATGAAGCTGAGGCCGGCAATCTGCTCGGACAAGACCAAGTACGAGGACGAGCGTGCCATCGTCACGGAGAACAGTTCCCGCAAGGATGTCATAGGCATGCTGTTCGACGGCGGTCGCATCAATACCGAACAGAACACTGTAATCCTTTTCAACTTCAAGGACCATCTGCACGAGTTCTATGAGATGATGAAGGAGAAGCACCCGGAGTACAAGTACCTGGTCGTCGAGGGCGACGTGGCAATCGACGACCGTGACGACATCAGTCTCGAGATGGAGAAGTCCACCGGCCATATACTCATCGCGACATACGGCTGCATGAAGCAGGGTGTCAATATCAAGCTGCTGCACAACCTGGTCTTGGCCGAGCCGATGAAGTCGGCATATACAATCGTGCAGTCATTGGGTAGAATTGTCCGCAAGCATCCGGACAAGAAGCTGGCGACTACGTACGATATCGTGGATGACGCCACGTACTATACGAACCCGAGGAACGGTGGCCCGGGAACCCGTCAGTACAACTACATGATGCGCCATTACTATGAGAGGGTAAAGTACTATGCGGCCGAGGACCTTCCTATCGAGGAGATACACCTGGACGGAATATACGAGGCTGCAGTGACACCGGACGATATCAAGAAGCGCCGGGAACGTGCCGCGGAACAGGCTGCCAAGCAGGCGGCAAAGCACCCGCAGCGGTTCACCATGCCGAATGGCGTATTCGGCAATCGTACGATGTTTACCCGTTAAAGAACGCCGCCTTATTCTTCAAGGGCCCAGTTTGGATTGTTGCTGATAAAGGCGCCGACATACATTTCGGCCCATTCATTGTCTATCATTTTGCGTTGAACGGTAGTGCCGTTCTTCGCATCGTATTTTTCCGCGAAACTGGCTAGATGGCTACGCAGCGATTCGAGCGATGGTTCCCAGTCGAGTTCCTTTTCGTTGATGACATCGTATAGGAATTTCCTTGCTCCGTCGGATACAATGGCGATGTTGGTAGGCTTCACGACATGCAGGGAGTCGACCCACCCGATGTTTGATTGCACTAGCTGATGGACTGGTTTGCCGTCCGTTGTCGTTTTCCTGACTTTGTAAATGCTGAACTTGCCTTCCAGGGTCCTTACCTGGTATACGCCGTCGCTCCAGTCCTCGGAACACAGCACTCGCGACCCGGAAAGTGCGGGAGATATTGGTTTGCCCGTCGTCCGGTCAACGAATATCATCCAATCCGCCTCGTTTATGTGCTTGTCCTTACATCCAAAGATTGTCGGTTGTGTGCCGCTGTACATGTAACTCAGTTTGGTGAATTTTGGTGTACGGGGAGTGCCATCGGTGTCGGCTATTACATAGGGCAGTGTGTTGTCGCCGGTCTTCATCACTATGGCCTCGTCGCTGTAGGGGAACGAACCGCGTGGGACTGGCCGGTCATATATAGGCTTGAGCGTATCCATGTTTATGAGATAGACATCACCGTTTGAGTCTGTGCATTCGAATACTTCTTCCCCAAATGAAGAGTAGTATCCGTGATAATGGGAGCGTACCCAGGGTGTTTCCATATGTGGCACCGGTTTGATATCTGTATATTTCCCGTCAAGAATGGGACCATCCTTCCAGTAAACTTCGGCGAACTGGTCTCCACGTCTTCTATAGATGCCCTTGGTCGGAGGTTCATCCAGGTCAGTTGCTATGAACTCACAGCGCATCACCGAGAATATCGAGTATGACCCGTCTTCCATTTCCAGCACGAGTACTTTGTCACCATCGAAGTGGTGTTCATGCCCGTAATCGCGGCTTTCGAATTCACATATTTTTTCGGGTCTTCCGTTACGGATTACCATGAGGTTGTTGCCGACGTTGTATGCGACAATTACATGGCCTTGGGTCGGATAGACACATTCAATGAACGTGAGACCCGGACACAGGCCCGGGGATACGAGTCTGGTAATTTTCTTTGTTTCCCTATTGTATGCCAGCACTTCCGGCTGGCCGTTAGCGTATTCAGTATCAGCCGGGTCGTATTCTTCTTCCCAGTATTCTTCCTTCGGTTCTACGTTCTCATCACAAATTATGATGCCTTCTTCCGGGCAAATATCGATGTCGGCGTGCATCGCGGTAATCTTGCTGCCGGATATGTCAATCAAGAAGGTATCGTCATCCTGGTCATTTAACCTAACCTCGTACACTCCGGACAGTTCGGTACCTTCGACTGTATCCATGAATTGATAGCCATAGGAATCTTCTGTTGACCCGCCTATCAGTTTTGCGTTGCCGCCGTGTCCAACCAATACGTAGGCGAATTCCGAGTATCCCCATTCGTCTTCCAGAGTGAATGTGAGACGGATGGCTTCATTATCGAGAACCTCGACCGCCGTCGGCTCGTAACCTTCCAAATCATATACGGGAAGGCCGTCCGATGCATTGACCAGTATTTCCAGGTCTGCTTTTTCGAGATGCACGCTAACCATCCGGTACTCATCCCACTTATTGTCAAACCCAAGTTCATGTATTTTTCCGCCATTTTCCCTGTAAACATCCATCGGGTTCCGGCCCGAGGAAATCTCGTCCATCAAATGGCTGAACGATTCTGCGGTGCCGGTGATTTTGGCCTTAGGCGGGCATAACACACTGAGCGGGCGTCCGAGCAGTTCCTCGAGCTCTTCAACGTCCAGCTCGTGGTCCGATGCGCCGTGGCTATAGTTCCACCTTACACAGCAATGCTCCAGGGTTCCCCGCAGTCCAATCATGATTCCTATGAGGGAAAGACCGTATTCATCCTTTGGGCAATTTTCACCTACTTTGGCGGTCATGTCTTCCGCACCGGGGGCGATTAGATAGTATGCGGTGTTCCTGCCGTTTTTCGTGTAGCGGTTCCAGTACCCATTATCCTCTATGATACACCATCTGTCATTCGGGTTGGAATCAAAGAAGTGGCTGTATTGCTGCGACTGTGCAAAGGATTCGATATGTACAACCCTGTAGTTCGTATGCCCGGTGTCTACCATGTCGGTACTGGTGCTTTCGCCGGTTCGGCTTCCGAAACGCGCCAGTAGTTCATCCAGGTTCATGCCGTCCAGGTCGAACGAGAAGTCGTTGATGTGCGCTTCACCGCTGAGCAATCCGACTATTCGTCTTACATCGGGAATCAGGTCATCCTTGGGCTCAGGCTTGTTGCTGCGGTAGTCGTACAGGTTTTCCGGCCACAGGCCCATGTCGAGCAGGGCTATCCTTGCGATACCCGGTTCGTACCTGTCCGGCATACCGCGCCTATGGAAGAATTCTCCGCGGATGTACGATTCCAGCACCATGGCCCAGCTCATTTCGTTCCCGTGCTGGGAGATGAACGGTTCCTCTTTCTCGTTCATGGCTACCGAGTCCCACCCTCCGGGAGGTTCCTCCATGAATTGCCGGATGGCCCGTCGGGTCTTCTGGGCAGGGTTCAAACCCTCGAAAAGGGCGGAAAACGCCGTCGTGGCGGCCTCAATCATTGGTTTTGAGACCCTTTCTATCTCCAGATGCTTCCTGAACTCGGTGTAATTCATAACACGGGTAGTTTATCTATTTGGAAGATTTGCTATATTTGGGGTATGAAATTTTCAGATTTTGAATCGAAACTAAACAACCTGCTCATGCCGTGGATGTTCGACGACTTCTGCCCGAACGGTTGCCTGGTGGACCCGTTCCTGGGGGACAATCACCAGGTAAAGAAGGTGGTTACCGGGGTAAGCCTCCGGGATGACCTTATCGACCGCGCCATCAAGGCGAAGGCCGACGTCATCGTTGTCCACCACCCGAACGGCTTCTGGAAATCCGAGAAGGACAAGCGCCTCGTCGGTACGTTCGGGCGGTACATGACCAAGCTGGTCAGGAACGGTATCGCCCTGTTCGGCTTCCATCTCCCGCTTGACGCACACGAGGAACTCGGTAACAATATCCGTATCGCCCGTGAATTGCAGCTCGGTGACAAGGTTTGCGAGGAGCCGAGTCGGTTTATGGAGCAGGATATCGGCGTTATTGTGAATACCCGGGTGAACAAGGAAGTCCTCGACCGTGTGTTCCCGCATGGGTGGCAGGCGTTCGGCCCTGCTCTCGAGGACAAGCCTTACATTGTCGGCATCTGCTCCGGCAGCGGGACCTCCGGCCTGCAGGTCGCGGTCGACTGCGGTTGTACCATGTTCGTCACCGGGGAAATCCGGGAGTCTACACCGATTTTCGCGCAGGAGAACGACATCACGGTCATTTCGGCTGGTCATCACCGGTCCGAGGTGTTCTGTGTACGGGCCCTGGCCGAATACATCAGCGAGCGCAGGGACCTGTTCCCTGGCGTACGCGCACAGTTCATCGATATCGACAATCCAATTTAAGGAGAACATATGTCACTACCAAAGACAATTACCGTACAGTACCTTGACGATTCCGTAAAGCGTCTGTCAGAAAACGAGAAGGGCGACTGGATTGACCTTTATGCAGCCCAGACCGTCGAGCTGAAGCAGGGAGAGCACAAGCTCATCCATCTCGGCGTGGCGATGAAGCTGCCGGACGGCTACGAGGCGCATATCGTGCCCCGTTCATCCACTTACAAGAAGTGGGGTATCATCCAGGCCAACCATGTCGGCATCATCGACAATTCCTATTCCGGACCGAATGACTGGTGGATGATGTCCGTAATCGCAATGCGCGATACCGTCATCAACAAGGACGACAAGATTTGCCAGTTCCGCATCATCGAACGCCAGCCGTCCATCTTTTTCGACGAGGGGAAGATGGAAGGCGAGGACCGTGGCGGATTCGGCTCTACCGGGAGCAAGTAGAGCTCCTCAGTTTGCCATAACAATGTGCCGGGAACGTCGAGTTCCTGGCACTTTTTGATATAAACTGACGATTATGAACGAGCTGCGCAGATTTATACTTGAATCACATTTCTCACCGAGGTTTGCCAAGGCGGTGTACGAGTCGCTTAGCCTTCTCGAGGCGGTGAACATCAACAAGGACTTCCTTATCAGGGAAGCCGGTTCGCCGGAAAGGTTCTCCGCGGCCAAGTCCGCCGTGCAGAATGTCTGGAAGGCGGAGAACATGGACGCGGAGCTCAACCAGAAGACGGCACAGAAGGTTCTCAATATCCTGTACCTCATGGAAATCAGGAAGCCGGGATTTACGGACGCCGCGAAGCTGCACTCTATTCATGACCTGGCACTGCACAACATGCTCGACACCAAGTTCCTCAACTTAGTGAATTCGGATTCTACGCCGGAACAGGCGGACGAAGCACTGAAGAATGCCGTGGAGCACCAGGAACAGCAGCAGAAGGCATATCCGGGCCTCAGTGCCGAGGAGGAGGCGATATGGAACCGCGTGAAGGTATACCACGAGTTTCCGGACGGTTTCAGGTGGGTCTATGCGGTTGACGAAAAGGGGAACATCACCAGCTACATCCCGTCCAGTGTCACCGGAAAGACCATGAACCACTGCGGGAACTCGCCTAGGGCCGGTTCTGACGACCAGTATTGGGAATTGCGCGACGCTAACGGCAAGGCATACCTTACAATCATCCTCAACAAGGATGGCGAGCTGGAGGAGTCTAAGTCCTGGGGCAACCAGGTGAACAAGTACCGCAGGCAGATTCAGCCGTACGTCAAGTGGTTCCTCATGGACAAGGTCAACGGGGTCGGCCATAGGTACGACTACGGCTACTCGACACATACGAACTACGGGGTGAAGGATTTCATGGGGGACGACCCCGAGTTTGTCGATTACGTAACCGAGTTCAAGCCAGCATTGCTCGGGAATACCGAGGAGAAGATACTGTTCTGGCATGGCGCTGTCGAAGCTGGCGTGGTGACCAAGGAACAGCTAAAGAAGATGTTTGTACGTGACCTTAGCGTGGATGAGCTGCTCAAGAACAAGGATTTCAAAGACTACAAGAAGGGGTCTAAGTTCAGCTACGACAAGAAGGGGGCCTATTACGGGAGCAATGTGTTCGGGGCAAACCGCTTCGAGGTCCTGTGCGCTTCATGCGACGGATGCCCGTTCACCCCGGAAGAGCTGAAGCAACTTATACTCGAGGGCGACATAGGACTGGAGGAGTTCGTGAATTACAACATACACCTCCTTACGCCTGACCTGCAGAAGGCATTCGTCGAGTACAACTCCAGCAATTTTGACGACATTGTCAATCTGGCGGAACAGGTCGCATCGTTCAAGGTCGACGAAAGCCTCGTGGAAGGACTTATCAATCCAATCCGGCAAGGTGATTCGGATGCGTCCACGCGTCTGCTTAGGTACCTGGCCAGTGCCAACCCGCCCGACAAGGTAAGTAAGTGCGCCCATGATGTACTCGGTGACCCGACCCTGGTTACGGCGATGTTTCCTGAAAATGATGACGAGCGGGAAATCTACGAATATGAACGGTGTCTACGAATCATGCTCGACGTGATTGGAAGATTTTCTGACCTGAAGATTTTGCCTGAAATGGTTAGACCGTTCGACTTCCTAATTAAATATGTCAATGGCTTGAGGGACGATGAATATCGACGGATACGATATGTTACCGAGCTGATGACGGGAGTGCTTGCCATGGATACGGAGAGGGGGGCGGTATTCATAAAGTCGCTACAACCTAATGAGGTGCTGAAGGCAATGACGCCAATTCCGGACGAGGACGACTTCGAGGATTTCATGAGTCTGTTATCTCTGGCGGCAAAGACCACGAAGCTGTATGGTCCGCAATACCAGATGACGAAATTTCCCGATTCCCAGGTAAAGCTGATTTACCTGCTCAACCTCGGCAAGGAGGGCATCAGGGTACCCGGAATGGAGAAGATAGCTTCCACAGTTGCAACCCGGGTGAAGACTTTCGTTTCTAGGAAAGAGGAGCCTGAAGATAACGAGTGTTCCACATACTTGCTTGGACTTTCGGCCAGTCCGGAAGCATGCGACATGCTCGATACCGGCGAACTCGGACTATTCTTGTGCATGTGCGAACGTCACGGTCCGTATGATATCTTTTATGCGCAGGGTAACCCGGAAATAATTGCCCGCGGAATCGAGGACATCAAGCGGGTACACGATAATCCGTCCAAGAAAATCGTACATGATTTTGGCGAAGATAGACTGTTCAACTTTTTGAACCGTGTATCCGGTTCCACCCCGACCCCGGAGTTCAATGACCTTATTCTCGGTTGTCTATACCTGAGGGCTACGCTAGAAGGAAGCCCATGCGAGTCTAGCGACGCCGCAATGTGGTTCGACATGGAAGACGGGTTCAAGAACCTTGCTAGGGAGAAATTTGTCACTATTCCCGTAGAGGAGTGGCCTAAGTGGGTGAAGCTCCTGGGTTCCAGGAACTTCCTCCGCTGGTATATAGTGCAGCTTAACCCGGATACCATTTATGAGGACGAGCGTGCGATGGGCTGCATAATCAGGGCATTGACCGGGCACAACATCCTGTGCGATGCCGGTGAACTTAGTACGCCGGGCAACGACGAAGAGGTCCATTCCGTGATAGGCGACATAGATACCGCGGTGAATTACGCTACCATGAATAGGCTGCGCAAGGTAATCGCAGCAAGGCTATCCCAGAAGGTGGAAGATGGCAGCGTGCGCATTTCGTACAACACGATGAAGGAACTTGGGTCCAACGGGATGCTTAATCCAAGGGCGTACCGAATCGCTATGGAAAGGAATACGTCGGGAGATAACGGGGAAGTCGATGCCGATACGGAGATAACCCCCGGCGAAGTGTGGAAACTAATCAGGTCCCCGTTGCTTCCTCGGCTAGTATGCAACACGCTCACCAAGTACTTCACCAAGTACGCCAAGCATACGTTCGATAAGTCAAACGAGTACTACGATGAAAGGCGCACGGCGATTAGGTTCAGCCTTATGGTGGATAAGCTGAATGAAAAGTCCGCCTATTACCAGGTGATGAAGGCGTGCGAACTAGTTGAGAAGTCTGGCATTCTAAATAAGATGACCGCGTTTAGGAAAAAACTGGCCACGGCCAGGGAAAACTTCCGTATTGGAGGCCATAAGTTCAAAGGTATGGGTTACCAGTATGAATGGTATTATACCGGCTTAATGGTGAGTGCACTAGACGATTTAATTACCTTGGTTAATCAATACAAGGATAACCCGATACCGGAACCGAAGACGAAGAAGGGTAAAAGGAAGGCAAGCGATGGAACGGCTGCGTAGATTTATACTGGAATCCGCATTTACCGAGAATTTTTCCAGGGCCGTATATGAGGCGCTTGGTATTTTCGAGGCGGTGAGTATCAACAAGGATTTCCTGCTGAAGGCTGCCGGCAGCCCGGAGGCGCTGAAGGAAGCGAAGGCACGCGTGGCGACCGCATGGTCTACTGCAGGCATGGAAAACGTTGTCCGCAACGGTAACATGCAGCAGAAGCTGTTCAACTTCCTGTACCTGATGGAAATCCGCAAGCCGGGGGTCGTCGACCGCGACGTATTGACCAAGATACACGACCTTGCAATCCACGGCTCGCTGGAACAGAAGTTCCTTGCCAAGGTGAACTCGGATACGAAGCCCGAAGAGGCCGGCGTCATTCTCGAACAGGCAGTCGAGAGCGCCGTGCAGAACAGCAAGCCGTATCCGTCGTTGACCCCGGAAGAGGAGAAGGTATGGAACAGGGTGAAGGTATATCACGAGTTTCCCGACGGGTTCAGATGGGTGTACGCCCTGAATTCATCCGGTACGGTGACCGGCTTTATCCCGTCCTCCATCACCGGAAAGACGATGAACCATTGCGGCAACCAGCCGTCCAACCGGTCCGGTGACGAATACTGGGAGCTGCGTGACGCAAGCGGAAAGGCATACCTGACCGTAATCCTGAACGGCCATGGCCAGATTGAGGAGTCGAAGTCATGGGGTAACCAGCTGAACAGGTACAGGCAGCAGATTCTTCCGTACGTCAAGTGGCTGCTCAAGGACAGGAAGGTTACCGGAGTCGGTCCGAGATACAATATCGGCTATGCGACCCACATGAATTTCGGCGTCAAGGACTTCATCGGGGACGACCCAGAGTTTGTCGACTATGTTATCGAGAACAAGCCTGAACTAATCGGCAATACCGAATCCAGGATTCTGTTCTGGAAAGGTGCCATCGAGAAGGGCGTTATCGATGTGGAAGACTTGAAGCGTGCGTACGTCTCAAAGGTTCCCCGGTCGAAGTTCCTGCAGGAAGTTCCCGGCATGGAGGAATATGCCGACCAGGCCAAGTTCAAGCTCGTTGACGGCAAGGACGACCCGCCGGACTCCATGTTCGGCGCAAACTCGTTCGCCGTGCTCTGCGCCTCATGCGGGGAGAACCCGTTCACCGAGGACGAGCTTGCCGACCTTATCCGCAAGAAGAAGCTCCCGCTCGAGATATTCTCTAACTACAACATAAAGCTGCTTACACCGAGGCTGCAGGAGGAGTATGTCAGGTCCGACGCGCGGAACCTCGACCTCCTCATCGAGATTTCAAATCAGGTAGCCGCATTCAAGCTAGTACCGAACCTCTGGTTGAGCCTCGTGCCGACACAGGAGGAAATAGAAAACGCCGGTGACGAGGCGGAACGCGGGGGGCTACTCAAGCGGTGCCTGAAGGTACTGAAGACCATAGAGACTGCTAACCCGCCTTCAAAGATGGCCGACTCGGCCGCTCAACTGATGTCCAATGCAGTGTTCCTCAAGTTCATGTACGCGGCAATGTGCATGACCCCTGCACAGTTCGACAGCGCTTTCAGCTATAACGTATACGGCGAATCACCGATGACAATCTATGCCCACATGGCCACCGTCATTTCGAAGTTCCCCGATATGCCGCTTCCCGAGGGGTTCGAAAAGATGCATGCCAAGCTGATTACTGTCAATACCAAGGCGGCGAATACCGCCGGGACCGGGGTAAAAAGGTTCAGTGCGCAGCAGCGCATCGACATATCCTGGCTCGACGTGCTCCGTGGCGATGCCGGGATAGGGAGCCCGAGGAACCGTCCGCTTATCGAGCAGTACAGTGACGCAATGATAGCGTTTATCCTGAGCATATGCGGGAAGACGGACACCTGGGACTCCAGCTACGACCGCGCAAAGGAAGAAATCGAGCTAATGTGCAAGCTGTTCACCGGGAAGCGCGTGCTTGGCATAGCCAACGGGCGTAACGGGAAACGCCTCGTCACAAGCGCGTTCTCACTTGCCGCACTGGCCGCCACACTGCCGGACAGCGAGGACCTCGAACTGGTTGCCCACGAAGCGCTCAACGCGTATTTCTACGTGCCGGCCAACGGGAAATCCGAGTATACGTGGAACCTCCCGGATTCCTCAAGCCGTTCGGACAACGATATGCATGCCGCCATGATGGACATGCTGGCCAACCGGCCCAATACGATAAGGGAGCTCGACTGGACGGACAAGAGGACGCTGTGCGGCGTAGCCAACCTCATCGCCAGGTTCCGAAAGTACAAGATATTCTTCCCCAAGGAAGGCATGGAGGACCTGGTCGTAACGTTCGTCACCGCCCTGCACGGCAATGCCGAAGTTGCCGTGGAGCTCTGGAATGTCAGCCTAGCCGGATACGGCATATGGCACGACAGCTACCTGATGTCCGGGTTCCCCGAATCGCTGGCGCATGTCGTCAAGCTGTACGGTATCGAGCACGGAATCATCCCGGTGTTCTTCCGAGAAATGGCCGAGCGACGCCTGGCCGACGGCCAGTCCCACCTGGTGGGGTGCTGGTCGGTATTCGAGATACCTTTCTCCGAATGGGAGGAGGAATACCAGCAGTATGGCGAGAAGTTCATTACCGGGTACGTGCTGGCAGCCCCGGCGGACACCATGGCCGCGGACGAGTACATTACCGGGTTCGTATGCGACAAGCTATCGGAAGGCTCCATTGATTTGGTGCATGCGGTCGGATGGAAACTGAGCGATGCCGCGGCTTCAAGACGGAGGGCGTGCCTGGCCAGGACAATCACCAAGAGAATCCTTGCCGACACGATGCCGCTGGAAGAACGGAAGTTCGAGATGCTGTACAAGGCCCGCCTCATATCGGCGGAAGCGTATCGCGCGGTGATGGGCAGACGCGCCGACCGCGGGGCAATCGAGGTAACGGATACACCGGCGGTGAGCAACATCATCAAGGCGTTCGTGAGCATCCAGAAGCTGGATACGCTGCCCGAACTCATCGCGTCCGCCGTCAAGTACCTTGTCGATACCATGTACGCAAACATGGGCGACGGCAGGTTCCGCTGGAAGGTTGACGAGAACTGTTCCACCGAGGCCTCCCTGCTCGGCACCCTGGCGGCCAAGCTTGCCCAGAAGGCTAAAGTCGGCATGGTGCCTAAGGCAATCAAGAAGCTGTATGACGACGGGCTGGTCGACCGAATCCGGGAATTCCCGGCGGCGAACCGTGCAGCCTGCGAGACGCCGAACGTCCCGAAGTCCAAGATTACCTGCGGAGCGCTCCGTGACGTGAACGACACGCTAAATGCTCTGGATAGGGTCCATGACGAGGCGTTCGCTGCCGCGGAAAGGCCGGCCGGAAGGAAGGCACCCGCAAGGCGCAAGACTGCCGGGCAGTAATTTGCTATATTTGTGACATGGCCAAACCTAAGAAAGATGCATCCAAGGCGCTCTTCAAGGAAGCGCCTGTCACAAGTTACCCGTACGTGGACAACCGCCTCGTCATCATAGACTGGGCGTCGCTGTCGTACCACCTGTTCCATTCAATCGGCTCCGACAAGAACCGCGAGAAGTACGGCCTCCTGGACTCGGAGGGCGAGCTCGAGCTGTGGCGCACGAAGATGATTGACCGCGTAATGGAGTACATAGCGCTGTTCAACCCGAGACACCTGGTGTTCGCACTGGAAGGCAAGGCGGCGTGGCGGCGCAAGTTCGTCGAGGAATATTACGGCGAGCATGCCGAAATCTACTACAACAAGAGCGAATACTACGTCCTGTCCGACAACTACCTGTACATGGTGCAGCAGGCTGCCGATGGCGGATACGCCGTTACCCAGCTGAGCATAAAGGACAGGGAAAAGCTGTCCGACCTGAAGCACAGGAAGCTCAAGGACATGCCGGAGAAGCAGCAGAGGATGTTCTGGGGCATCTATACGCCAGGCGGGGACCCGATTCTGCCGTCGTACAAGGGACAGCGCAAGTCCAAGCCGTGGAAGTTCTCCACCGAGAAGAAGGTGTGGGCCGAGTACCGGGAGAGGTTCGCCCAGGAACTGGCACCGCTGTTCAGGGCCAGGGCCATCCAGTGTCACCACGCGGAGGGTGACGACATAATCTATGCGACGATACGCAAGTATGCGGGAGATTGCGACGACGTAATCATAGTCACCAGGGACTCCGACATGGCCCAGCTGGCATCAAGCAAGGTGAAACTGTTCAACCACCAGACCGACACATTCATCGTCGAGCCGGACCCGGTAGGGTACCTGGACGGCAAGGTGCTTGCCGGGGACAGTGCGGACAATATCAACGGGATGGCCTTCGTGGATACCCGGAAAGGCAAGGTGGGCCTCTATTACGGGGAGAAGACGACCCAGATTGCCAAGGGCAGCGCCCACATACTCCTCGAGTCGTGCCCGAACGTGTACGAGACCGCAAAGAAGAACGGCTGGTCGGACCAGTACATGAGGAACCGTACCCTTATCGACCTTTCCCGCATTCCGGCAGAAGTCAGCCGGGAGATTGAGACTTCGATGGATGCCTGCCCCGAACCGGCGTCCCCCGCCGGGTTCGAACGGTTCGAGTTCTGGGATGTCCCCGACATGGCCAGGAACAACTACATGCGTCTACAGGCCACCGGGTTCTACTGTGTAAACCCGGCAAAGGGAGGGCTCCCGTTCAACGCCAACCTGTTCACCAGGTACCGCGCAGAGGCCGAAAAGCCCAAGATTGAGCTGCCCGAGGACGTGGTTACTGCCGATAATATAGGCCTGGATGCCGAATTGTCGGATATCGACGTAATATTCTAGCCCGAAATGGCATAGTTTAGTTCCCAAAGAGGAATTGACTATGCAGAATCAGAGACTTGCAGTAAACTGCCTCGTGCAGGTAAAGACAGACAACCGGCTCGACTTCGAGGAATGGCTCAACTACCATATCGCCCTCGGTTTCGACACAATCTTCGTCTGTGACAGCGGAAACCACACTTGGCTGGAAGACGTCTGCGCCAAGCGCCAGGAACACGTCGTACTCGCCCCGCGTGACGAACGATGGCAGTACAAGAGCGAAATCATCCAGGACTATGTTTCCCGTCGCGAATTCGAGGAATGGTGCATCTGCCTGGACGAGCACGACTTCCTGTGGATTTCCCCGGCCCGCGCCCGCAGCATCGTCGAATACGTCGACATGATTCCGCGCAGCGTCGCCGCCGTGACGTTCTACGTGAAGCACATGTCGTCCAAGGAACCGACCCGCTACCGTGTCGGCACGCAGATTGACTGCTTCTGCCATACCCGCCGGGAACCCGAAGGCTTCTTCCCCGCATACAACGCATTTCCCAACACCGGCGTCACGCTTTTCCGGGTGAACGACACCAACATGCCGCTCCGCGACCCGGTCACCCCGGTATACGCCAACAAGTGGGTCGACTCCGAGTTCCGCCAGATGACTCCGGCCCGTTTCAAGGACGAGACCGCATCCAAGCGCTTCTACCCGACCGCCTATTCAGTGCGCTGCTACCGCTACGCAATCCGTTCCGGCGTCGAGATGGAATTCAACGACAAGCTCGTCCCCGTCGGCTTCGACGTCCAGGACCTCAACATGCAGAAGGCCAGGGAGATGTACATGCATGTCCCGGTGAACCCGGAAACCGAGAAGCTGTTCGCCAAGAGCGAAGCCCCCGAAAAGGCCCCGGAAGCCCCGTCCCCGGCAGCGGAGAAGTCGGCCGAGGCGGCCATGCCGCTTACCAGGGCCAGGATTGATAAGCTTATCTTCAAGGGCCAGTTCTTCGAGGACATCGTCCAGTACGCCGAATCCAAGAAGCGCGACTTCGACCACGCCCTCCTCGAACAGATGTTCGAGACGGAACGCCGCAACATCATCGAGTCCTCCACCTTGTACACTTCCCTGCAGGAACTCATCGACCAGGGCAAGACCGACATGGAAATTCGCAAGGAACTCTGCCTTACCGAGACAACCCTTGCAAGGATGAAGGTCGCCCTCCCGGTTCTCGACATCAAGACCGAGTTCTCGAAGGATGATTCCGAGGCGGCTGCCGCCGAATCGACAATCCAGGTCAAGGTAGGCGCGGAGGAAGTACCGTCTACCCCGGAAGAGGCCGCCGACGAGGCCCTCGTCGAGGCTTTCGACAGGGAACAGCAGGATTCCCTCCCGACAAAGGAAGAGCTTGACGCCCGCAACGAGGCAATCGCCATCATGGACGAGAAGGCCAAGCCGAAGTCCAGGAAGAAGACGACCGCCGCCAAGAAGGCGAAGGCCCCCGCCAAGAAGAAAAAGGTAACCGTTGTCGCCGGCACCGCCAAGGCAGTGGAAGTCGTGCCCGAAACCAAGGAACCGGTTAAGGCCGCCGAGACACCGGCAGTCGCTGACGAAGTCGACTCCGCCTTCGAGGGAATGGACGAAGTGATGGACGACATCGACATGGATTCCGTCATCTCCAACGTGCAGAAGTCCGCCCCGGAAGCCTAGAAATTCCTCCATACATAGACAAAATGCCGGCCGAGAGGCCGGCATTTTGCGTCGTGTGCCAGAATTTGCTATATTTGTGGCATGAACAATCTTACGCTGAAAAGTTGTGTATTCAACAACTTCATGTCATACGGCAACAACGTGAACGAATTCACGTTCCCGAACGGCCTGGTCTGGATGGCCGCCGACAACGGCTCGGGAAAGTCGACTCTGGTCGAGGCAATCAACTTTGCCCTGTTCGGCACGTCTTACCGCGGCGGAAACAAGAGTGACCTGAGGAATACCAGGAACGTCGACGGGACCCTCCGGGTAATCCTCGAGTTTGACTGCGAGAAGGTTGCCGGGATAGTCGAGTCGTACCGCGTGACGAGGTCGATTTCCCCGAAGGGAACCACCAAGTTCGAGGTGGAGAAGCTGGAGGGCGATGTCTGGGTGTCCCAGAGCAAGCGCGCCGGGTACGGGCAGAAGGACTTCGAGACCAGTATTCTCGGGTTCAGCGAGATTCTGTTCAAGAACACTATCGCAATGAATACCCAGGAATCGATTCCGTTCCTTGAGATGTCGGCGAAGGAACGCCGTGCGATGCTCGAGGCAATCATCATGGTTTCCTGGGATGCCTGGAAAAAGGAGACAGCGAGCAGGCTGTCCGCCGCTTGTACGGCTTTCGACATCGCGGAAAGCGACATCACCCGCATCAACGGGGAAATTGCGAAGCTGACCGAGATTTGCGACCGGCTAAAGCAGGAAAAGAAGGCCAACGTCGAGCTGCTTGAGCAGCAGCTGGCCGAATGGCGGGCTAAGTTAGCACCTGCTACCGAGAAACTGAACGGCCTTGCCGCACAGGCCAATGCGAAGAAGACCGAGATTGACGGATATGCCGCGGCGGTGGCCGGAGAGAGCGCCATTGACCAGGCTCTTGCCAGAATCAATGCCGCAGGCACCGAGATAAGTGTCCTGAAAAGGAACCGTGACGAGCTTGCTGCCAAGGAAGCGGAGCTGCAGGCAGTGACCGAGAAGTACAATGCCATGCCTAGCGAGGTATTGAAGAACCAGCTCGCCGGCCTGAATGCATCCCTTACCAGGCAGGCTGAACAGCGCAGGGGCATAGAAGGCGATATTGCCACGGCAAATGCCAAGGCTGCCGGGCTCGAGTCGCAGATGAACGAGATAACGGCACAGGCCAAGGCAATGAAGCCCGGTGTTCCGTGCCCGACGTGCGGCAAGCCCTCCACGGAAGAGGATATCGAGAAGCACAAGGCCGAGTTCAGGCGTCGCTGGGTTGAACTCAGGGACAAGGCCAACGCACAGAAGGCGCTCGCCGCCGACCAGGGTAAGCTGTTGAGTGAACTCCTCGCATCAATCGGAACGGACGAGCAGTCCAAGACTGACGTCGAGAAGGAACTGGCCGGCATTGTGGAGTTCTACAACAAGGAAGTTGCCCCGGCGGCATCTGCGGTCAATTCTCTGCGGGCTGCTGTTGCACAGTCCGAGGCTGTTGTCGCTGCGGCCGGCATTGACCCGGCACAGTTCAGTGCGGAAATTGACAGGCTGACTGCCGAAAAGCAGAAGTTCCCGGAAATCCGGGCCAAGTGGCAGGCTGCCTATGATGAATGGAATTCGTATACTCCGGCGATTGCCGCCGCACAGTCCGAATACGATGGCATCAACGCCAACGTGTCAAGGCTGAACAATGAGATTGCCGAGGCGAAGCGGCGAGCAAGCGACGATTCGCTCGCTTTGACCGAGAAGCAGCTGGCTGACGCCAAGGACGACTTGGCAAATGCCGAACTCAGGCTGCATACCGAAAGCGACAACCGGCTTGCCTACGAGTACATCGGCAAGAACATGTGCGCGGACGACGGCATCAAGAAGATGATTTTCAGCAAGTTCGTTCCGGAATTCAACCGCAGCGTCGAACGCAATATCCGTCGGCTTAACCTGCCGTTCAGCATGGAATTCGACGATTCTATGTCGTTCACCTACCATGCCGACCCGGGTCTTGCTCCGTCCTATGAAATGCTTTCCCAGGGCCAGCAGAGGAAGCTCGGGTTTGCCATCTCGATGGCCTTCCGCGACTTCGTCACCATGGTCGGAAACTTCAAGATTAACTTCCTGTCGATGGACGAGGTGCTTGACATCTCTACCGACGACAGCGGCATGAGGGAAATGCTTGACATCGTGCGCGACATGGCTGAGGAAATCGGGTGTGCGCTAGTGATTACCCACAGGGGTTCCGTTGTGGCCGACAAGTTCGACTACAGGATTGTTGTGGAATATGACGGTAACTATTCAACTCTAGGAGAATTGGAGAAGCTATGAGCATCATAAACGAAATCAACCCGCTGGCAATGTCCGGCGTCTACGTAATCTACGGCAATGCCGGCGGCATCTACGAAAAGGATGGCGAGTACGGTACGTCACACCTCATGGAACACATGGTCTGCCATAACTATGACGACCTCCGCGACACGTTCCAGGAGAACGGTATCCAGGCGAACGCCTACACCAGCTGCGACATCGTGGTATTCCATATCACCGGCCTCACCTCCAGGGTGGAACCCCTCGCCAAGGAGTTCGTTGCCAGGATTACCGGTGGCGTCCGTGGCCATATCACCGAGGAAATGTTCGAGACCGAGAAGAAGACCGTCCTTCAGGAATACGGTGACACCTTCTCCGACCCAATCGCCTGCGGCATGCTGAATGGTATCCGTAAGATTTTCGGCGGGTACGCTGCAATCGGCCGCCGTCAGGATGTCGAAAACTTTACCTTCGATGACTTTAAGCGTGTATACGAGGAACGGTTCCGCAAGCCCAACCTGGTGGTCTATGTCGGTCCTACCGGAATCAACTTCACCGGAGTCGAGTTTGCCGAGGGTGCCGGCCAAGTCCTGTGCCCGCCGGTGTACAGCGAGAATCGCACTATCGAGCTTGAACCGAGTCCTGCCGTGGACCGTAACTTCATTACCTGTTTCAGCAAGATGGTGTGCACCAGGGAAGACTCTATGGCCATGAAAATCGCCTGCCGTATGCTGAGCAGTGGCCTGAACTCGCCGCTTTATCAGGAAATCCGCGAGAAGCGTGGCCTTTCCTATTTCAGCATCGGCGATATCGAGCGAATGGGCTCGGTGGTCATTCCGATGTTCTGCGCCGCTACCGATAAGGACAAGACTGCGGAGCTTATCGGCGTGTATGACATGGTGTTCGGCGACCTCGACAAGTACCTGACCGAGGAAAGGTTTAACCTGTGCCTCAATTTCGCCAAGATTACCAAGGAGAAGAATACTGTCCTGCGCTACGAGCACTATGACGACTTCATCGTCAAGGCGCTCGGCTATGCCCTGGACGACGATGAACTCGAAACCCTCACGTTTGACCGCGTGAAGGAAGTCGCCGCAAGGTATCTTTCCCCGTCGCAGATATGCAAATACGCTAACTAGGATTGGATTGGTGTGTTGAAAGGCGGTCGACCGGTATCGGGCCGGCCGTTTTTGCATGGAATACAGTAGTTTACCGGTCACTGGTAGATAAACTCTTGAATTACGAGGGATTCTATGGCAACAGGGTTCGATTTCGAGGAATACTACGTCAACGAGAAGATTAAGACCGAGGCGGCAATCGACCGCAGCGGCGTCGTGGTGCAGGACCCTACCGAAGGCGCGGAGACTCCCACCAACAACGTGGTGTACTATGTCGCCGCCGTGTTCTTCAAGTACAGCGAGACCGACCTGGACTACTCGGCGCTCCCGGAAAACTGCAGGATTTGCATTTCGGAATCCCCGGCGGCCGACTATCCGCCGACATATTATTACCTGAGGCCATGGCACGTCCTGGGCGACGTGGCCACCGCCGGGATTTCCAGCACGTGGAATCCCAAGGCGGCACGCGTGTCTACCTTCGTGGCCGACCCGGATATCGAGGGGGTGTCATACCAGCTGATAGACGACGGCGACGGGGAATCCCCGGGGCATGGAGTCTACATCTCGTCATTCTACGCCATAGTGTATCCGCGTCACGAGACGGAAGTCAACCTGGGCGTGTGGGAAGGCAACCAGATTCCCGGGGTTACCCCGGTGCTTCCCGTCGACCAGGGCGTAGTCGTCGACCCTAAGATGATGAAGCTGCTGTACGGTGCCCTTGGCCTGTACGGTGGACGCTGGAAGGGCATGCGGTGGCTCAACCGGGTGATGAAGGGGAAGGGCCTCGACGACAACGCGGTCATCCCGTACGACCGGTTCAAGAAATGCATGGACCGCCTGGCCGAATACTGCAGCGAGGGCGACGTCGGGTTCAGCGTTACCTATTACGACCAGTCGTTCGCCAGCGAAGTGGACGTCGACGATGCGACACAGGAAGACTACAGGGTGAACCGTACCAAGGCCAGCAAGAAGCACAGGGACTACATGGATGCGGTGTCCAATGCGGACCGTACCCGCACCGACATGGGGACTTTCACGTCATTCAAGGACGCATATGGTACGGAGTTGCCCAAGTTCCTCGTCAAGCCTGACCTGGTGTATCCGGTAGGCGACGCGTCGGCGAACACTACGGCGACGATTCCACCGGTAAAGACGGCAATCAAGGCGTATTTCTACCCGGCGGACGAGCTCGAGTCGGATTTCTCGTCGCAGTTCAAGTCAGTGATGGACGCCCTGTCCAGGGTTCCGTTCGTGTGGCGTTTCGTCAGCGACGGCACCAAGAGGACGATAAATGCCGCGAAGAAGCGGTATACGACCACCCCGTCCGGGTCAGACCGGATGGTCTTCGATATGGACATCATCTACGGCGGCATGCTGGAACCTACCACGCTGAATCTTGTGGGAATCATGCTAAGGGCCTTGCCAAGGCTGGTACAGGTAGGCAAGCTGGCCACCGGCGACTGCTACATGCTCGGCATGGTGCGCGGTGACATGTGGAAAATCCACCCGATGAACGCCAGTATCGGATACGACAAGTACACCGCGTTCAACCAGTGGGAAAACCCGACAAACAAGTCATATACTACGATTTCGAGCGACGAGCTGGTCGACATGCTCGTCGACTACTACAATGCCGCATTTGACGCCGGTGTGCTTTCTGCCACTGACGTCAAGATGGACAAGGAGCTGGTGCACCGCGCAGTGGACAACTACTCCGAGGTGACCAAGTACCAGCCGGGCACACCCGAATTCGCCGCCGCCGACCAGGCTTACTGGACTTGGTGGCTAAACTACACCGGGCATTTCGGCAACTGGTTCCTCAACGTGTGCGGCTACATGAACTACATGAAGGACAACGGTACCGATTCCGGCAGGCCGAATGACGGCATAATCCAGTCCAGGGTCCAGGAGATTATCGCCCCCGCATTGGATGGGAGGGTATTCGATTACCGTGACAAGACGCACGTACAGACATGGATTCTCCCGCGTGGCGAGTACGACATCATGGCATGGGAAAACCCGGCGGACCTATCCAGGACGGCATGGCCCGACAACGAATTCCTCACCCCGGATTTCCCGGTGGAGTGGAACGACATCTCGGCCAACCCGTACGAGAACTTCGGCTCCGCGCTTATCGTAGTCGACGCGATGTACGACGCATACAGGCAGATGGTCCGCGCCACGACAGTGCAGGCGCTCGTTCTCGGCGCTGCCAGCGCGGCCCGTGCTGCCCTCGCGCTCAACGAGATTTCCGATGACCTGGAGGAACTCCGGGATACCTGCAACAAGCTGATGTGGTACCAGAGGGTAGTCGAAGAGTCTCCTTTCACGAACAAGTCTACCATCGAGGGGCTTGGCGATGCCACGCTGACCTCGTCATTCCCTGCACACCTCATGTTCCCCGTGCACATGTACAAGAAGGTAAAGGTCAAGTACAAGAGATGGGGACGCACGAGGCACAAGATGGTCAAGCGTTCCATAGGCGTACGCTGGGCCGAGGTAACGTTTACCGATGCGGCCGTGTTCGGGGAATACCCGGTGGTCGAGGAGGAGGCCGGCGAGATAGTCAGCTACCGTTCAGGCTACACTATCGAGGGAAACTCCACGTCGTCCGTGCTCAACCTGGACGAGCCGCTGCCCGAAAAGGTTATCGACATGGGTACCGGGACAATCAACTTCGCCAATCAGTCGGCATCTTTCACCGTATACAATGACGTCACCGTAATCATGGACGACGTGCTCGTGGAAGACCCCGGGGCAATCGTGTCGATAAAGATTCCTCTGCCGCGTTCACAGCCGGACGGCTCCAAGGAGCCGGTCAGCATCCTGTACAGGATGCCGGGCCTCCCGTATGATTCCGAAATCAGGCGCAAGGCCTTTGCCGACTACGGCTCGCTCAGCCAGTCGAAGGTGTTCGAGGCAGTGCGTAACGCCGGCATCGACCCAGCCGGCAAGCATGACGGATGGCGCGTATTCTACCCGTCGTCCGACAAGATAGAGGACCTGAGGGAAGGCCTGGGCATCCACGACAAGGTTGCCATGCTGCTTTCCATACTCAGGCACGAGTTCGGAAGCAACCGGGTACAGCTGATAGAGACCTACAGGTCGATGGCTGACCAGGCTAACATGTGTTCTGGTGGTCCGGAAAGCGAGTTCCTTTCCTGGCACAACTACGGGCTGGCCGCAAAGATTCTCATCATGAAGAATGACGGTAAGACCCCGATGGAGAAGACCGACGAGAAGGACATGAAGAAGCTATTCCAGGTAGCCCGCGCGTTTACCGAGGGATGCCTTGCGGGAAGCTTCGGCAAGCCGTGCAACCTCGTCTGGTGCGGCCGCCTTGCCGTAGGACCATCCATATTCGACTGGGAGTTCCTGCCAATCGGAGTCGGCCACAAGGACGCCCCGAAGTTCAGGGACATCGTAATGTCGCAGTCGGACCCGGTACACGAGCTCGGGTATGTAGACGTCGATGCAGCCGGGTATGTCAGGAAGAAGGCCGACCCCGGATATACCGGGCCGTATGTCCCGGAGGACTCCAAGGCACTGGCCAATGCGGTCATGTGCGGGGGCCACAGGTACATGAGTCCGGACAACATAAGGAACTTCGGGCACGTTTCCGACATAGTGCTTTACGACGTGAAGGAATTCATCAACCTAATCAAGCTGAAGATGGGTGCGAACGGGACGTCACTGCCGGAATCCGGCAGCATATACGACTGGAAGGCAATCAACCAGGATTCGTGCGACCAGCTGGTTAGATATTTCGCCATGGTCGGCAGTGTCGCCGCCGCTAAGACTCTCCTTGCCGGAGACTTCGTCGAGCGTTACATGGCGGTCGATGAGCGTTATGCCGACATGTCCCCGGTGGACTACGTCAAGGGGATGCTCGGCAGCCACTACAACGACATCCGCGTGTGCATCGAGCGCGACGGTACGTCTTCGTTCATCACGTTGCACGACGGCATCATGCACGTCAGGTCGTTGGAGACCTACCCGAACAACCCGCCGACCAGGTTCGACCTGCACAAGCAGCAGCGGGTGGACAGCGAACACATGCTGTGGGGTACATGGCAGGACGGCGTGTTCTATTCCGTGGACGAGCGTCCTGTCCCGTATGTGGATTCCGAACGTCCGGTACTTGACGGGTATTCCAATGGCGAGTGCGTAGGCGGGGAGGGCATGCTGCTCCATCAGCTTATCGCGGCCCAGGTTCACAAGAACTACCTCGAGATAAAGAATCGGTTCGAGAATTACGGCGGCAACCTGATGTACGACCGGTTCGAGGACAGTCCAAACTCCGGTATGTACGACATGCTCGAGAACGAGTTCGGCCTCATCAAGGCGCAGGACCTCATTCCGTTCGATTCACTTGAGGCCATGCTCTTCGGCGTACTCGGCGACCAGGACGGTTTCGGCCGTGACAAGGTGATGGCCGACGGTTCTATCTACGAGAAGGTAGTCAACAACGCCCAGCTGGCGGGAATCCGCAGGGCGGACCTGACAAAGGAACACCTGCACGTGAAGGACACCCCGTCCAAGGATGACGGCAAGTCCATGTACGACAGGATACTCAAGGGCAAGGGATACATGGCGAACGACCTGATTTAGGCGCATGTATAAACTACTGAAAACGTTTGTCGGAGGATAGTTGATGTCCGCCCAGGTCATTATCAAGAAATATACCGGCCTCGATTCCGAGTTTGGTACCGTGGTAAAGAGCCTCGGTATTAAGAGGGTGGACACGTCGGTTCCTTCAGTCTACAGTTCCAACAACCTAGGGGGAAAGGTCATCCCGGCCGACGATGCCAGTGAGGCCAAGTTCTATTCCGTGTACCGGCCGGACAAGCCGGAGTGCTGGAACTACTCGATGGAGTGCGTATTCAAGGTTCACCTCATCAAGCCGCCCGACATCCAGCTCAGCAATCTCTGCATCTATCCGGTCGGCGAACCGCCGAAGGACCGGGAACATGCGCCTAAGCTGATGATTGGCAACTCCGTCGCCTATTCAAAACCGACCAATGCCAGGAGCAAGAAGGCAATCCACGACATATGGGACTACAGCAAGGACAACCCGTTCTACCTCAGCGTATCCGGCCTGTACGGGCAGGTTGTCGACCCGACAGTTGGCAAGACCGAGTACTCAGTCGAATACAAGGATTGCGGCTACGGTAACGTCGTGTTCCTTGACGGCGAGCGCCAACCGGCTGTACCGGTCGCGGTGCGTACCGACGCCAGGGACGTGACCATCAGGTTCAAGGACCGTACCTTCTCGGCAAGCACCGAGGATACCAGGCGCAAGCTGCTCGACTTCGTCGACCCCGATACCGGCAAGGTAATCGACCCGAAGTATACCAGGGTGGTGAAGCAGAGGGATGCCCACGGTGACGGCGGTGCCCTCGAGCTCATAGTGAAGAAGACCGGGGATACCCCGGAGGATACCTGGAACCTTATGGACATCTACCCGTCCGGACTCATCTACAAGATTCAGGCGGACAACGAGTACGACTATGCCGGAAGCGGCTACATGGTCTACTGGCTGAACCTCTATGCCCAGACCGCCGGTTGGCAGCCGGTGTGCGACACCACGATGGAGAGCGACGTCAGCTATGTCCCGAACAGGTGGTTCAGGAGCATCTACGATACTACTGACGGCAATATCTCCGAAACGCCGGCACCCAGGCCGTACGACAAGCAGGTCGTGTATTACGACGTCGAGGCCAGGCAGGAGCCTGATGGACGGATGGCGTTCTATATCAACGGGATGCGCCGGCCGACCTTGATGTTCGACCTCAACAAGACGTACCATTTCATGAACGGGAGCGGTTCGAAGTTCCCGCTCAGGTTCATCGGGAACCCGTTCGCCCCGGTGGCCAACAATATCGACGATGTGATTACTACCGGGGTGGTCGTCCTCCATGGCGGCACCGACATCGAGGAAGTGTTCGTCAATCCGGAGCAGGTCCTGAAGTCCGGACGGTGCATCGGGGCATACCAGAGCGTCTGCCAGCCGGGCATGGGCAACCTTGCCTATGTGCACCCCCTCGACATGTGCGGCAACTACAACATGTGCCGTGTCGGTGGCGGTATCTACAATCCGCTGCTGGCCGGGGAGAGCGACTACGTATACCTCCAGCTGCAGGTCAGCGGGACCTGCGACCCGGGTTCTGCAGTCCCGACACTGGAAATTGGCTACGACGAGACGTAATTTCACAAAAAATAAGTGAACGTGTATAAACTTGCGGACAAATATCACCCCGATGGCGGGAACTTAAAAGGAAATGCAAAATGACACAGGCAGAAAACAACAAAGCGGCGATGGACAGGATTTTCGCCCTTGAGGACTCTAAGGAGTTGTTCGAGGCCGTCGGGAATCTCAATGACGACCAGTCCATGATTGGCGATGGCGTGCAGGACAATACCGAATATGGCGTGGATGACATGCTTACGGTTGTTCCGGGAAGCACCGACCCGTTCGCTGGTCAGTCCATTACAACTCAACAGGAACCTTCCGACGAGGAAAAGCGTTTCGTAATCGACGAATTCGCTGCTCAGATGGCCCAGGCCCACAAGACCATCGTTGACAAGGATGCCATTGACACCTTCGCCCCGATTATTCAGGACAAGGTGAGCATGAACGTCAACCAGTTCCTTACCGACGTGCAGAACGCTGCTACCCAGCGTCTCAGCTCCCAGAATGTTTCCGATGCCCAGCCGTCTGGTGCTACCCCGGAAGAAGACTTGGCTCTCGCTGACCAGCAACAGGGTGGCATGGATGCCGGCGTGGACCCGAATGCCGCAATGGGCACTCCCGCCATGGAACCTGCTCCGGGCGGTATCACACCTGAACCGTCCCTCGACGCCAATGTTGGCGACCCGATGGGTGGCGACCTCGGTGCTGCTCCTTCCGACGACCTCGGTCTCGGCGGTCTCGATGATGGTACGGGCGGTGACGACCTTGGCCTCGGCGATACCGGCGAAGGTGACCTCGGCCTCGGTGACGAAGGTGCCGCTGATGGCGACCTCGGTCTCGGCGACGAAGGTGCCGCTGATGGCGACCTCGGTCTCGGCGACGAAGGTGGCGAAGGCGACCTCGGCCTTGGTGACGAAGGTTCCGCTGATGGCGACCTCGGTCTTGGTGACGAAGGTGGCGAAGGTGACCTCGGCCTTGGTGACGAAGGTGGAGAAGGCGACGTTCCTCCTGCCGAAGGCGGTGACGACGATGTTCTCGGCGGCGACAGCAACCTAGACTCGCTCGACGACGGCCAGTTCGGCGAAGATGATGCCGACAAGTCTTTCGACGAAGAATCCGATGCAGAATTCGAAGCCGAGATGGCAAGCAGCCGCGCAATCCTTGAATCCCTTCACGACAAGTACGTGGAAGACAAGGCCCGCGACGATGTCCGTGTACTCGTAGAATCCTTCCAGCGCGCAAAGAGCGCAAAGAAGGCCCAGCTCGAGGCAGCACAGGCAGCGACCGAAGCCAAGGAAGAAATCAAGGAAGAACCAAAGGAAGAACCCAAGGCAGAATCCTACAAGGTGATGGAAGAATCCGCCGCTGAGATGCGCAACGAACTCGGCGACAAGGTTGCCGCCATGGTCGAATCCGCATCCGATGCAAAGGCTAAGGCCATCCTCGAGAATGCCTCCAAGGCTTTCGCCGGTGCAGAAAAGCGCAAGTCCGCTCGCGAAGCACAGGCACGCCTCAAGGCAAAGCTCGAATCAATCTCTGCCAACTACCATGCCTCCGTGGCACGCGAACACTCCAAGAAGGTAGAGAAGGCACGCGCACTCCACGAATCCGCTTCCGTGGCCAAGAAGGCCCCGAAGCCGGCTACTCTTTCCGAGAAGCTCGCCAACATCGTGGCAAAAGTCAAGTAGCCTCTAGCTAAACGATATCCAAGGAAGGCCGGTGACGGCCTTCCTTTTTCTATTGCGATATAGTTTCTGTGACGAAAACGCATATAAACTCCGAAATAAGCAGGTAAATTTCCATGGGACACTTCGACGGAAGACTTAAGAGGGCGCTAACCGACGCCGTTGAGAAGGTGAAGGAACAGTCGTTCTACGACTGTCTCAAGGCCCATGGCTTCTTCAACGTTTCCGACCCGGACAACGGCCTTACCGACTGGCAGAAGGCCTCCGTCCCGGAATACAACCAGAACAAGATGAGCGCACTCGCGGACGCCATCGCCGACATGTTCATGGACATACTCGGTAACGACGAGTACGGCGTACTTACCGTCGCGCTCGAGAACATCATAAACAAGCTCGACCTCCGCGCATCGATGACGGCGGGCGAGATGGACACCATCGGTTCCGCCCTCGGCGTCCTCACCGCCGGCACAAGCGAGACAGCACGACAGGCAATCTCCGGTGCAATCGCTGCCGCCATGCAGGGGAACAAGTTCGACCCTGACGTGCTCCCGCCGATATCCCTCGGGATAAGCGGGCTGCCTTTTTCCATAGCCAACTGCTACAAGCCGGGAACCCTCGCGCCGAACTACGAGTTCCTTTTCGAGTGGGAAGCGGAGAAGCACGACGGCTTCTACACGGTGGGCGACAAGCTCTACCTCGGCGCGGGAATACCGCTCGCGCTGGGAGGTGCGGCCAAGATTCTCGTCCTCCGTACGATTTTCGGGGTTCCCAACGTGGACAAGAACTGCCAGCCGGAAGGCGATATCGAGGGCGGCATGACCCTCGAGCAGTTCCAGACCATACAGAAGGTGATGGACATGCCGGCGACCCAGGCGATGCTACTGGACGAGGTCAAGGATTTCCGGCTTACCGACACGCAGATACAGGCTTCCTATTTCCGCTACGTGCATTTCGTAATCTGGGGGCCGCTTGCGAACCAGAACAACTGGGCATACCTGCACTGGGGCGTGGTAACGAACAACGCCTGCCCAGAACCGGTGCGCACTGCCATATGCAGCTACCTGCGTACGGAAGGCATGGCAATCGACCCCGCGGTCAACCCGGAGGCGTTCGCAATCAGCCACTGCCTAAACGCGGGCATGGCCTACCATATCGGCCGCAATACCCCGGTCACCCTGGTCGGCCTCGACCACCAGAAGGTGACCGCCTACAGCAAGCAGGAAGGCAACATCGACTGCGCCACGGGAACCGCCGCGCAGTACCCGGGAGTCAAGAAGGACCCGCAGCTGGCCAACCTGCACTTTACCCTCATCGCCGATATACTGGCCCACCTGACGAAGGGCTCGTCGCCAAACGACGAGCAGCTCAGGCAACGCAGGGTCGCCGAGGCTAACCTCATATATAATTATGTCGGCCTGCCGCAGATTACATACGGCGACCCGGTCGGCAAGTACGACTCGCAGCTGCTCGGCAGGGCGGCGGAGGGCCGTGGCCTGGTCAGCCTGATGACCTCGGTGCTGTTCGCATTCAGGAACGAGACCGCGAACCTGGTGGCCGGCGGCGACGTGAAGATTATTTACCAGAACAACAAGATTGACCCGGACGGCACCATACTGCAGGAACGCTCCAAGGACGTGCTCCGGTACGCCGGCGCTCTCGCCGGAATCAAGACCATGCCGATTTCTTCCCTGTACCGACCGCCGGAAAAGCAGGGGGCGACCATGGGCGAGAACTGGCACGCGGGCAACAGGATAAAGTACGGGCCGGCAGGCACCGCCGTGAACAAGGTGTACGATGACGACGCCAGGAAGAACCCCGGGCCGAAACCGGGATTCGTCACCGACGAGCGCTTCCGTTCATATACCAAGCAGAAGATGATTGAGAAGTGCAAGCAGCTGTGCGCCGAGGACCAGGTGGTATCACGTCACTGCTGGGACTACACCAGGGTGCAGGCAATCGACATCTCCTCCAAGCAGCTCGTGCAGCAGTTCAAGTACAGCGAGGACACCATTCTCCGCCTGGGCCAGGTGTTCCGCCAGCTCAAGGAAGACGGCGTGCTCAAGAACTATATTGCACCGGACGGCCTGGGCAATCCCGGCGCTAAGACGGGCGAGCCCGCCTTCCACATAGAGGTGTGGACTTCCGGCAGGGGCTCGCAGATTTCCATACCGCTCGCCAAGGAGGACCCGTCCGCCATGTCGCCGACAGACAAGGACCAGGTCGCCCAGATGAACAACCCGAATTTCATAAGCATACCGGCACTCGATGCCGTGTTCACAAAGGACAACGTCGACAAGAGGAAAGAATAGCCATGTCCCAGCTGTATAAGGATAACAAGGAAAAGTTCGATGCCAAGGTTTACGGCTATCTCGTCAAGAGGCTTACCGAGCCGTACGAGTCGACCGACGCGTTCGGCATGGGGCACATCGACGAGCAAGGGAACGAGGCCAACCCGAACGAGGACTGGTCCTATACGAAGCTCGACAAGCTGGTGTTCGACCTGCGTGCCGCCCTCGGCGACGGAATCAGGAAGATTGTCAAGGAGTCATTCGACGGAGTCGACTCGATGGCTCTCATGAATGCCCCGGTAAATCCCGAGGAATACCTGCGGAAATATGACGGAATCGTCAAGCTGGTCGAGGAGGTTACCTATCTCCCCGACGCCCAGCGCGGACAGGGCGGCCCGTCGAATCCCAAGGTCGACTCCGGGATGACACGGGAGGAACGTGTGTCGTTCGCCCTCACGGTCGCCACGGCAATCCTTGCGTCAATGCTCAAGGACCGCCTGGTCAGCAATACGGAGTTCGACGACGAGGTCCTGCTGGACACGGAGGCCACTTTCGGCGTCCGCTCGCTCGGTTCGGCCAACGAGGTGCTCGGGTTCCTCCGGTCGAACGGACTGTCCAACGGGAGGGAGATTACGTCCGAGGGAATCAGGCTCGCATACCGGATTTCCCGTGTTATAGTGGAAAACAACCTCGTCAACCCGAAGAGCGGGGGTATCAACAACCTGGCGATGAGCTGGGTGGAGGTGTCGCGTGCCTAGCGTCTACAACGGACGGCCGCTCTTCGCGGTCAACCTGTCGGACTTCACGACCGTGACGGAGTGCGTGCATTCCAACAAGCGCCTCCTTGCGCGGAATATCCAGAGCGACGAGCTCCGGGAGTATTTCGTCAACACCAGGAAACCATTTTTTGCCGTTACGTACGATGATGTAATAGTTTCATACGGCAGGAGTTAGAAAGATATGCTTTGGCGTCCAAACAAACATCCGGATACTGTCGGCGGCAGGATTCTTACGCATCCGCGCAAGTACGGCGTGGCCAACCAAAAGGGCCCCTACTTCGACCGCGTGTTCAACCGCCAGGAGACCGAACGGCAGGTAGACCTGGCCAAGAACCTGGTCGGCCAGGGCGTGAACCAGATGATGTTCCCGAACGGCATCTCGCCGGACGGGTATTCCTCGTTCACCCCGCTAATCGGAATCTCGGACAAGAACTACGACCCGGAAACCGTCCACAACTCGATTGCGGAGAACCAGGCCAACCTATACTGGAAGAAGAACGTAGAGCGCGCGATGAAGTACAATACCGTCGCCGGCCGTTCCGAAGTCAACGAGTCCCTCATGCAGATTTGCAACGAGGCCGTCTACGAGGACGAGAACGACGAGATTTGCGTCCTGCAGATTTCCAAGGACTCCGGCATCGGCGAGGGCACCCAGACCCGAATGCACCGTATCTTCCGCAGGACGGTCCTTACCGAGTTCCTGAATTTCTATGACGACGGCGACAAGTACATGCACTACCTCCTCGTCCACGGCAGACTCTTCTTCGAAGTCTCCTACGACGAGAACAGCGGCCTCATCAAGGGCGTGCAGATGCTCCCCGAGGAGAACATGATTATCGTCGTGCAGGACAACCTCATCATCGGATACCGCCAGATGCTCACCGGGGCAATCTCGATGAAGACCGGCGGCAAGAACTATATCGACTATTCGCCGAACCAGATTCTATATGCTTCCCTGGGCATGAACGGCCCGGGCGGCCTGAACGACCCGCGTTCCATCCTGGAACCCGCCATCAAGCCGTACAACCAGCTCAATACCATCGAAGACTCGGTCGTCATGTACCGTATCCTCTGGGGTTCGGAAAAGCTCGTCCTCAAGGTCGATACCTCCGGTATGCCTAAGGACAAGGCCGAAAAGTTCATGAAGGACCAGGCCAAGATTTTCTCGCGCAAGATTGACTACAACTCGCTGACCGGCGAAGTGACGAACTTCGGCAAGGTGGTCGGCCTGTCGGAACACTTCATTATCGGTCTTTCACAGGGTCGTACCGGGTCCTCCATCGAGAGGATGCAGGGCGGCGACCAGCTGGGCAATATCGACGACTTGAAGTTCTTCAAGAGGAACCTCGTGAACTCCCTCATGGTGCCTCCGGGACGTATTACCTGTCTCGCCGGCGACTCCCAGAGCTATACGCAGGGCAAGATTGGCGAGGTCACCGTGGCCGAAATATCGTTCGCAAGGCTCATCCAGAAGTACCAGCGCCCGATGCGCTCAGTGCTCCTCAAGCTGTTCCTCATGGTGCTCGACACCGACAGGAAGATTGCCGACAGGTACAAGGTGCCGATGAACTTCCGCATAAAGTTCAAGAAGGCCAACGGGTTCAACGACTTCATCGGTGCCGAGGTATGGAACACCCGGCTGGGTATCTTCAGCCAGATGATGCAGCATACCGCATCGAAGGAAAACCCCGGTGGCGTCCTTGCCAAGGAGTTCTGCCTTCGTCGCGGTCTCGGCCTCAACGATGCGGACTACCTGGAGAACAAGGAATACCTCAAGAAGGAGAAGGCGGAGGAGATGGGAGAGACCGCTCCTTCCGGCGGAGGCGAGGAAGGTGGCGACATGGGCGGAGGCGGGAGCTTCCCTGGCCTGTAAAAATGTCAAAATCCCGGGATTTCCCCGGGATTTTCTATTTCCTGGACCAGACATAGCGCCAGTTCCCGCAGTCGTATATCCTGTAGATTTTCCGGGATAGCATTATCTCGTGCTCGGTCATTTCCGGGGAGAATCCGGCCTCCACCAGGCGATTCTTGGTGAACTCCATGCGGTTGTGCCGGACGTTATTCAGGACATAGAAGTAGCCCGGACGGGTCTTGCCGTCGAGCTCGAATCCGAGCTTCGGATAGAACGCGTCCCTCGGGCTCCACCTGCGGTCGGCGAAGGACACTATCTCGGATATCTCGGGATGGTCCTTTACAAAATGGGCGAACAGCCTGGATGCGCCCCCGGTGACCCCGGTGTACTTCAGCGTGCAGAACCTAAGGAGTTCGGTACATTCCGAGAAACGTCCTGGACCGAAAGTCATGCACGCGACGAGGACGCCTTCCCTGAAAAGTCCATAGCGCCACTTCGATACGCACTTGCCCTGTATGTGGTTCTCCTCCAGGAAGTCGTCCGCTTCCTTTGCCGTAAGTTCCCTTACTTCGCAGTCCCTGGCATACACGGTGCCGTTCTTGCCGAGAAGCCCGGAAATCCTTGACTTCACGATGTCCATCCGGTAGTTCCACTCGTCCTCGAATACGTGTATAAGGCGGATACCGTTCGCCTCGCAGTCCTCCGTCTTCCTGAGATGGTACACGTCCGGTTTCTTCAGCTCGTTGTGCCAGTATAGCCCGTCGAACTCTATCGCCAGTCCCTCGGAAGGGATGTGGATGTCCAGTTCATGCCCCGGGAGGGTATTCCTGTCGGACTTCACCACGTTCCCCTCGCCGACAAGGCTGACTACATAGTCCATCAGTGCAGCCTCCTCCTTGGACCTCGAGGTCTCTGCTGGGTTGCATACGGTACACCACTGGATTCCGTAACGGAACAGTCGCATGTACCCGGTATTCACTGGGATGGTAAACTCGCTACCACACGTGTTGCAAATGCAGCGGAATTGTCTGGTCTCGTAGGACAGTATGCGGCACTGGTTGCCCGCAGCAGCCTGGTACTTGTCGATTGCGCCGCGGATGTATGTATCGTGCGCCTTTTCCCGGTTCAGGTAGAACGGGTCCCCGTACCTTGTCAGCTTTGTCGCCTGGTTCTTCTCCGGATTGTTGTATGTTGCGCTGCCGTACCTAACCAGCTTGGTCCGGGCGCACTTCTCTGGGTTCACGAAGTTGGACTTTCCGTACAGCTTTATCTTGGTGAGCTTCCGTTTTTCCGGATTGTTGAACCCGGCAATTCCGTAGCGGGCGAGCTTAGTCGCCCTTATCTTGTCGCCGTTCGCATAGTTGGCGTCCCCGTAGCGTTCCAGCTTGGTCTGGGTGGTCTGTTCGTGGTTGTTGTAGCCTTCGGCGCCGTGTTCTTCCAGGTTGGTCGATTTGCGTTTCTCGACCGTGGTCTTGTCATTTGCGGTACATTTCTGCGAGCAATGCCGGTAATATCCGCGGTTAAGACGGCCGGAGAACTTGGTGGGCTTTCCACACAGTGCGCAAACGCCTTCACCTGGTTGCTTCAGGTACTTGTCATAGTATTCCTGGTTGCTTACTTCTCGATGCATCTGGGATAGGTGCTTGGAGAGGCCGGCATAACTACTGAAAGGCCCCTTTCCGCATATTTTGCATGTATCGAGCTGCAATTCCATACAACAAAATATAGCAAAAATGCCAGTGTTGGTGTCGGAACGAATTTCAATGCAGGTTTTTGCCGGTTTTCAAAGTGCCTTTATCAACACTTTATAAACAATAGGGCAGAAGTCTAAGGGAGTTTAAGTCTCCCCCTGGCGGTAGGGTTACCGTCTAGGACAAAGACGGATAACAACCCTATTAAAGGAAAAAGGAAAAGAAAATGACAAATGCTCAGCCTACTTCGTACACGCGTAAGTGGAATGCTGTGTTGAACAGCAACCTCGGCCGCGCTGTGCGTTCTCGTACTGAAGCTTCCGTTCTCGCTACCTTGATGGAAACGCAGAACAAGCTTAACCACGGTCAGCTGCTCGAATCTGCCAACGTGTCTTCGGATGTGGCGCAGTACCAGCAGTATGCCCTCCCGCTCATCCGCCGTCAGTTCCCGGAACTGCTTGCAATGAATACGGTAGCTGTGATTCCTACCACGACCCCGCACGGCATATACTTCGCTCTCCGTTACCTCTACGATAACGAACCGCTGAAGTCTACTGCCTTCCGTTTCGGTCAGAAGCAGGAAATCGGCTATGACCTCGTTGCCGACCATACTGGCTTCGCCACCACGTTCAACCCGTGGCGCACCGGTGCAGGCGAAATGCTTTCCAACTACTCTGAAGGTACTCAGGAACGCACTGGCCTCGCTTATCCGTATGGCGCTTCCTACGGTCAGCTCTACAACAACTTTGGTGGTGACACCATGGATGGTTCCGATGAACTCGGTGCCTACGCTTACAACATCAAGAAGGCCTCCATCAAGGTGATTTCTGGTGCTATCCGCGTCGGTACTCGCGCCATCAAGAGCCACTACACCCTCGAACTCCAGCAGGATATGGCTGCTGCCCACGGTCAGGACGTTGAAGCCCTGCTCCTCGAAGGCCTCCAGTTCGAAATCCAGCAGGAAATCGACCGTGAAATCCTCATGGCCATGGTGATGGTCGCCCAGAACGAAAAGCTCGGTGGCGAAAAGGTCATCACTGTTGACCTCTCCAAGACTGAAGCTGGTCCGGCCAAGGGTCGTTGGTCTGCTGAAAGCATCGCTTCCGGCATCGTGAACACCCTCATCGCCGTGTCTCGTAAGATTTCTCTTACGACCCGTATGGGCTGCGGTAACTTTGCCATTGTTTCCCCGGACGTGGCTGCTGCTATCGCTACCTTGAACACCGGTATCTACAACCCGGGTGGCTACCTCGGCACTAACGTCGACTTCCAGCCGGCCGGTGGTGTTGCTGACGCTGGTACGTTGCTCAACGGCCAGATTAAGCTCTACCAGGATATCTACGCTAACGCCTCCTATGCCCTCGTTGGCTTCAAGGGTGGTCGTCAGGGTGAATCAGGTATCATCTTCATGCCGTATATCCCATACATCTTCACGAAGACCGCTGGTCAGGAAGATGGTTCTCCGCGCCTCATCGTCAAGAGCCGTTACGCCATCGTGGCTAACCTCCTCGGTGCTGGCCAGTTCTACCGTCTTGTCCAGTTCCTCAACGTGAACAACGTCCTCTACGGCCTTGACCTCTCTGAGGGCAACCAGCCGTGGCAGAGCAATGGTTCCTTCTCCGGTGACTCTCTGGAACCGGGTCTGGAATACGTTGTTGACCAGAACGACGAAATGGTCAATGCTCCGGGTGGCATGACCTTCCAGAACAAGCGCTGGTAATCAACCCAGACTTGACTAGAAGTCAAACCTATTAGGAGGTCGGCGTAAGTCGGCCTCCTTTTAATTTCTATTAATTGGCAGTTAGTAACACTCTGTCGTGTATAGCATTATCATCCATATACTGGCCTGCTCTTTTGGTAAACATGTAATGTATACTGAAATATATTACTTTTTTGAACAATTTTGTTCGTGAACTTTTATCTTTGCAAAATTATTTATTTCTTACTTTTTTTATATTTTATTGCATTTTAACATTTCAATGTGTATATTTATGAAAAAGATAACCAGAGGATATAATATCATGGAATGTTTAGAATGTAAATCGATGGGGAAACATGTCGAGTTTACTAAAGCATGCTCGCTGGGAACACATTTGTGGAAGACGCATGGTATGTCGTCCCAGGAATATTATGATAAATATCTCGCCAAACCTGGCGACGGCAAATGTCCCGTGTGTGGTAACCCCACGTTATTTAGGTCATTGGGTAAGGGGTATCTTGAATTTTGTGGAAAGAAATGTGCCGCCAATCATATTGCGAATGACGCCAAACGAAATGCACATAAAGTCAACGCGATGAAATCAACGATGAGGCGGGAATATAATGTTGAAAATCCGGCATTGCTTGATTCCGTGAAGGAAAAACGTAAGAACACCATAAAAGAAAGATATGGGGTTGAATTTTATTCACAGCATCCGGACTTCAAGGAACGCTACCATGACGGGTGCTTTAATAAATTTGGTGAAATTTCCTATGCAAGGACGGCGGAATGGCTGGAACGGGTCAAGAAGACCAATAACGAGAAGTACGGTGCTGATTTCTGGGTAAAGAATCGGCTCAACATTTCCATCGATTACTATACCCGGGAATTGGCTAAGTATGGTTGTAGACTCCTGTCCCATCCGGACAAGGTGCACTTGACTTATGTGTGCGACAAGTGCGGGAATACCATGGATGACACTACATTTTTTGTCAACTGTAGATTACATCTTAACTCTACCCCATGTAGCCATTGCGTGCCCAAGAGGAACTTCAGGTCATTGAGTGAAATGAACGTGGAAAAGTTCATCAACTCGCTTGGCGTCGAGACGACACACTATGAACGAGGGTTTCTGGATGAATATGGCGCGGATATCGTTTGCGAGAACGAGAAGGTCATAGTGGAATACGACGGACTTCATTGGCATACCGATGAATTCCATGATGAAAAGTATCACCTGCAGAAGACGGAGTATGCCAGCGAGCAGGGATATCACCTGGTGCATATATTCTCCGATGAGTGGGAACGCCACGAGGACATCGTTAAGTCCAGATTGTGCCAACTGTTGCACCGGGAAATCCCGGGCGTTTCCAGGAAAATTTATGCCAGGGATTGTTCCATAGTGGAGGTAACGGCTGAAGCCGCCCGGGAGTTCAACGAGAAATGCCATATACAGGGAAGCTGCTCTGACAAATACCGGTATGGGCTCATATATGAAAATGAGTTGGTTGCGTTGATGACATTCGGCCTGTCCAGATATGCCGACGATGAAATGGAATTGCTGAGATATTGCAATGACCTGTATACCCGTGTAATCGGCGGTGCCGGTAAATTGTTGAACCGCTTCCTGCAGGACCGTAGACTGCCGCATGGCGTATCTCTTGTAACATACGCGGACCGTAGATGGAGCGGCGATGACGCATTCTATTCGAAGATTGGGTTTACCCGGGTGGGCGTTACCGAGCCGAACTATTACTATGTCAACGTGGATGTAAGGGAATCACGACTGAAATACCAGAAGCACAAGCTGGTGGAGATGGGATTCGACCCGGCAAAGAGCGAAAGGGAAATAATGAAGTCACTTGGGATGCACAGGATATATGACTGCGGCAACTACAAGTACAGATTGGATGATGCCGGACATGGCGCATCTGATGAGGGGAACACTTCCCGCAAGGAGGAACCTGAATTGCCAGTGTATACTAATGCGGAAGGCAATGCCGTTGACACGAGTACCAGTACTCCGCGAAAACATAAAAAGATTACAAGAATGGTCCCCGACAGTGAGGTTGCCGCCGAGTACGATGAACTGGTTAGACCGTTTAATTGCCGGGTTATACATGTGGATAAAAGGAAGAACGCAAAACTGTTATGTAACCGGTGTGGCCGAATTAGCAAGGTATTTGTGCCTATCTTGCGTTTCCGTGCCGAGAATGGCGTGTTTCCTTGCGGCTATTGTATCCCGGAACACCCGGAAAGGGTCCCGCGCGATGAAAATGGCAGAATGATATTGGATGACAATGAACGACCTACTACCGAGGTGAATGGTGCTTAGGATGAACAAGGAAAACATGTATGCCTGCGCAATATGCCAGAAGCCATTACCGGACATTCGGGGTATTTCCACGCATATCGGCAGGGCCAGTACAAGTACCGCTGGACACGCGTAACCAAGGAGGTCTAGTATGACAAAAGATGATAAGAAACCTGATGAACTGAAGGAAGGCGCTGAACCTGTCAGAAAGCCGTTTGACGTGGTGGATATGCCGGGGCACCCTGGGCGCTACGAGGTTGTCGACACATCAACCGGCGAGGTTGTGGACAATGCTAACGGATATGGATACAAGTCGAAACCGAACGCATACCGTGCGGCCTGGTATAAGTTTGGCGGCGGGAAGAAGAAAGTGGATTCGACTAAGTCCTGGTGGGGAAAGCATCGCGAGTTCTACCGGCGCATTTCTGACGAGATGTTCTACATCGCGAAGGACTGCTGCGGGGCTGACGATGGCGGCAGGACATACGAAGCCGAACTGAAGGATTATGCAACCAGGCTAGCTGCCGAACTAGGCATCAAGGACTTTCGTCCAGAATACTTGAGGCATATGTAGACCGCGATTTCCAGACATTTCCCGGAAAATACCCGGATTCCACCAGGAACCCGGGTATTTTCCGTTTTATGGACTAGTTTTTCCCTGGGGCGGGCATATAAACTATTGACGTATTTTACTGGAGTATTCGATGCTTGACAGCAAGACAGTGAAGGCTCTGATGACCGGAATCCTCAACGACGACGAGGCGGAGATTACCCGTATCGTCGACGCGTGCCTGGAGGCCGAGTACAGGAGCCAGCTAGAGACCACCTCCAGGGCGGTCTTCGAGAGCATGGCAAGCAAGCAGAAGCCGGTCATGGGATAACGGGGAGTGGAATTATGGTTCTGGTCGAAGAAATGAATCCGGGCTCGGCCCAGTCGAGCGTCAGGATTGAGGAGCGCGTAGGGCTTGACGGAAAGCCGGTGAAGCGCCTCATCATCGAGGGTTACGCCATCGTATGCGACATTTCCGGCATCAACGGGCGTGAATATCCCAGGTCGATTATCGCACGCGAAGTCGACCGTCTCAACCGAGAGGCGGTCCCGTACGGACGTCTCGCGGCCGAGCTCAACCATCCGAGGCTGGACCCGGAGGGCAACTCCAGGGACTACCCCATCTGCGAGATGGACCTCTCCAAGCTCTGCGCAGTGGTGGAGGAGCTCCGCATGGAAGGCAACAAGGTGTTCTGCCGCATGGTGGTCGCCGAGGATACCGACGCCGGGCACAACCTCGCCGGGGCAATCAAGGCCGGGTACCGCCCGGGATACTCCATCCGTGGAGCCGGCGACACGATTCCCAAGGGCGACCACGAGGTGGTCACCGACAACTACACCCTTATCACCATTGACGTGGTCGGCAACCCGAGCTTCGGCAAGGCCGCAATCGTCACGTCCCACGTCGAGTCTGCCGGGGACAAGGCTGTCCGCATGAAGGCGATTACCGAGTCAATCAACACTCTCGGCAAGGAAGTCGCCCATAACCGTCAGCTCCGCGACCTCGGGTACAGGCAGTACGACCTGGACGCATTCATCCACTTTGCACACGAGCAGGTATAGGAAAGATGGACTTGGAAAAGATTTTAACAGAGGAAGAGCGTTCGGGCCTCAATCCTGAGGTCCTGGCCAAGCTCGAGTCGGCCTACCGTTCCGACCTTGCCAGCGCGATGAAGGAAGAGAACCGCAAGACCAACGCCAAGTTCGAGTCCCTCATGCAGCTTGTCGGCAAGAAGGTCGACGAGAAGATTACCCAGGCCGTCAGCACCGGCATGGACAAGATGAAGACCGACGCCATCAACAACAAGATGTTCGAGGCTCTGAGCCAGATTACCGGCATCATCGAGTCCGTCGGCATTCCGGCCACGGAAGAGACCAAGAACCTCCGGCAGCAGCTCCAGCAGACCGACAGCAAGCTCCAGGAAGCCTATGTCGAACGCCAGAACATTCTCAAGAAACTCAACTACCAGGCCAAGCTCAACCGCATCTATGAGCTGACCAAGGGTTCCAGTCCGGACATCGTCAACGCCGTTATCGAGCGTTTCAAGAACGAGGATATCCGCGCTATCGACAAGAACTCCATCGCTGACTTCATTGACAACAATGATACCGGTGACGGTTGCACTGTCAGCATCGACGCGGATGTTCCTACCGTCGGTGGTGAAGGCAAGACGATGCCTGACCTTGTCGACAAGGTCGAGCTCGCCCTTAGTGAAATTCAGGATGACATGGACATGGACATGCCGGGCTTCCTCAGCACGGAAACCGCTGTCGAGGAGCCGGTCGTTCGCAAGCGCAAGCCGCTCGGCGAGGCGGTACGCAGGCCGTTCAAGCCGGAACGCGTCCGCATCCCCGCAACGGGCTCGGCAATGGCGGAAGCCGCCTCGATGGAACCGCAGTCCCCGGACGTGCAGGCAGCCATGGAACAGATGGCGGCATTCCAGGAACTCGGCTTCGGCAGGTTCAGCTAAGTACTTTCCCGGGGATTTCGTCTCCTTGGTTCCCGGGAGCGGCGCGGCGTCATTGCCGCGCCGTTTTTTGATATAGTTTCCGTGTTAGATAAACTGTGAAATGACGGAGAATTCCCGATGAGACAACAGGATTACAACGCTAGACCCCAGAACTTCAGCCGTCCGGCGAATCCCATGATGAATGGGCAGATGATGAACGGCCAGCCGATGATGCAGCAGCGTCCGATGATGCAACAGCCGATGATGCAACAGCCGATGATGCAGCAGCGTCCGATGATGCAGCCGCAGCGCATGCCGATGCAACCGCAGCCCGTGATGAACGGCGGGAATTTCGCCCCGCGTCCGGCAAATCCGCAGATGCAGATGAACAACGGGATGTTCGGCGCAGGAAACTACCAGCAGCAGGATACGATGCCCGGCTTCGAGGGTACGTACAACGGCGAGGACTGGAACAACATCCAGCTCGGCGACGTGCGCGACAACCTCAGCAAGGAACAGGCTCAGGCCAGTGTCGACCAGATGGACCAGTTCATCGAGCAGATGCAGGGACAGGTCGACATGGGCGTCGCGTCGTCCGGCAACATCGACCAGGTTGCCTCTGCAATCAAGATGCTCGTCGGCCTCCTGCAGAACCCGAAGGGATGGCTCCCGACCAATACTAGCCAGCACCACGCCGAGCTGATTACCACCCACGGCGGGAACATCGCAAAGACATTGACAAAATTCGCCAACGCCATCGCACAGTTGAAGTAAGATGAACCTAGTCACCCTGATACACAGACCGTACAAGGAGAATAGCGAGGTGCCCTCTTCCGGTGATACCGGGCGGGTACTGTGGTCGCTGTGGAAGAACCCTACCGGAGAGGAAGACTGCCCGCCGATATACGGATGGGACTACGAGCCGCTCGTGGCCGGGGAAGTGCGCGACCTCGATGACGCCGCGTACCTTGCGACGCTGACAATCGGCGGTGACTTTGCATACAACATAAAGGCTGTCTGGTACATCCCGGAACACCGGGACGAGGTCGAGATTCCCGACGGTTACATGACCGAGGCGGAGCTCGAGGCGACCAGGCGTGCTACGCATGAGGGAGTCGTAGACGAGGAGGAGAAGGAGAGAATCCTCGCCGAGCTTATTGCCGACATCTGGGACGACATCAACCCGGAAATGTATTTCGTACGCGACCCGGATACCGGTGACTGGGACCTCTATTCCGTTACCGGCAAGGTCCCGAAGACCGTCTACATGAAGGTCGTGTGCGAGCAGGAAGGGAACACCATCGTCCAGGAGTTCTCGCTGCCGATTTCCTTCCCGACCGACGTCGATGCCGACCCCAGGTTCGAGATAAGCCCTCCGACTTTCCCGTACTATTCGCAGGCGCAAGTGGACTGCATCACTGTCGGGTACCTCGTATTCGATTCCGACGTCGTGGCGGAAATCCTCGACGCCAGGTACGACGGGGAATGTTCCGGCGACGACTGCCTGTTCGAGGTGGCCGTGGACGAGTACGGTTCTTACTACCTGAACACCAGGTTCGTCGAGTCCGAGCAGGAACACGTGGAGTTCAAGGTCCCGCTCTACATAAAGTACCTCAACTCGGTATCGGGGCACGAGGTCGAGATACGCAAGGAATTTACTATCTACGGGCGCAGTACGGTGTTCATGGCCGAGCCGTACGTCAAGTACGTCCGAAACCTGGCCACGCGTGTAGGGAAGTCCGAGCTGGTTACCATACTGGGCGGGAACTTCACGCAGGACATGAACGTCCGCCTTTCCTACGGGAGCGAGTGGTCCAAGGTGATACCCCACGAGGAGCTGATATTCGGCAAGGAGGGGCCGTGGGACACCATTGGCTTCGTTATGAACCCTACCCTTGCCATGACGACTACCGGCGGCGAGGAGCCGTGCGCGGTGTACGACCTGCAGGTCGGATACGGCGACGGGGCAGGTTTCATCGGGCTCGCCGGCACCGGGGATTCCAAGATGGCCCTGGAGAACAACGTCGGCCTAATCAGGTACAAATACAACGCCGACACCCAGGCGGAACAGAAGAAGGCGTCTGCGGGCACGGCAGTTACCACCAACACCTCATGCTTCTACGCCACCGATATAGAGATGGTGTACGACAGCACCGATGGCAGGGGCAACGCCACGCAGAACGGCGGGGCTTCTGGCAAGTTCGGCAAGACCATCTACTGGAAGGTAAACCCGGAAGTCGACTGCGAGAAGATACGCTACGTAAGGGTCAAGCTGAAGTACAACAAGCGACTCGATTACCGCAAGGGCAACATGGTCCTTGACGGAGTCAGCCTCACCGACGGCGACGTCGTGTGGCTCGCCGGGCAGATGGACGGCACGGACGGCCTATGGGTCGTAAGCTCCGGCGACTGGGAAGGGCTGCAGGACTATTTCGAGCCGGAAGAGTATTCCGGGAAGACCGGGGACCCGTGCATCGACCCGGAACCGGTCCCGCTTCCTGTCGACGACACGGTATTCGTGGACCTCGGCGCACGTGTCAATGACAGCGTCGACCATAGGTGCGCCCAGGATGTACCGGAGAAGTACGGGACGCAGGTCGTGTGCGGATACACGACGAAGCCCGGGGACTTGATTATCCTCGCCAACCAGAACGACGGGCGTGACGGCCTTTGGGAGGTCACCTGCGCCGACTGGATTTACCGTGGCCCGGTCAACGACAGCGGAACTACCGACTTTGACGCGTCGGACGCGATTCTCTACCAGAACAACATCAATTTCTGCGCATGCCGTGATTCGCTGCGCAACCCCATATACAACATCGAGTACTACTACCTCAACGCCGGGTGCTACCTGGCTACCGCCGTGCGCAAGGTCAAGATGATATGCGCGAGGTACGGGGGCATAGTGCCGAACAACCAGGTCGTCATTACCGACTACGCGATTACGGTCGGCGCCGAGAAGGAACTCGTCGTGGACACTGGCCTCACGGCCGGCGACGGCCAGGCGGAGGACTGCACGAAGCCTAACGACAACTTCGAGCAGGAGAACGGCGACAACACTGCCGAGGTGACCCGTGGGTGCGGTGCCGGGGGAGTATACATCCAGGCTCCTGACTGCAAGAACATCTGCGATTGCCCGAGGTACTACCTGCTTGATGGGACGTTCGACAACACCAAGATTGGACGCGGGTTCAGCCTGGTGTTCTGGCAGTTCGGCGAGGGCGGATGGCACCTGTATGCGTACATCCAGCAGAAGGGCGGAGGCACCTCGGTGTCATACTACGTTTACCATCTCCACGTATGCGGCATAGCATTGCCGAACATGGTGGACGAGAACACCGACGTCTACATCGTCGACGACCGGGGACTTCCCACCAGCAAGCGCACGAAGGACGCCTGGTTCGTAGCGCATGGCGGCGTACTTGCCGACGGGTTCGGGATGTACGACGAGAGCTGGAACTTCGTCGTTCCGGTGACTGACGAGGAAGGCAATCCGGTGTACGACGAGTACGGCAACAGGGTTACCGAGATATCCCACGAGCTCAACGCAGATACGCTGTTCCAGAACTGGAGCCTGCACGCTCCTACTTCAACAAGCAACGTTGCCACCAAGATGCTCGCCCATGCGGCGACTATCGGCGAGGGCGAGGTTGCCGAGGGCATTTCCCATTCGTACGGTTTCAAGTTCTACCATACCCCCTTGACCAAGGAACGCTTCTGCCAGATTTACAACTCCGGCAGCGGCGGGTGCGTGTGCCAGGATACCTGGACGGGGCTCGTTACCGACCAGTGCTACGATTCCGACGGGTATGTCGTGGACTGCCACAAGCTAGCCTCGGAAGGCCCGGCGTTCATCACGACTGACAGCGACGAGGTAATCGTCGTGGACAAGGCCTGTTTCGACGACAGCGGGACCAAAATAGACTGCGACTAGGCCATAAACTACCGTTGTCAAAAGATAGCGGAAGACTATGGAAAGCACTACCGGAATTCAGAAGAAGATTGTTGAGCTCGACCCGTTCGGTGTCGAGGTTATTCCCGATACAGAAGGCAACCTCCACCCGGTATGGTCGGCTGGAGAGGAACCCCCCGCCGAGGCGGGGCTGGTCGCCGTATCGGTACCGCTGAATTCCCGCAGCAGGTACACCGTGAAGGTGCCACTTCCGGTTGCCGGCGAGGGTCTCTACCAGTCCGAGAACGGCGTGGTCGAGGTGAACTACGACCCGAACACGATGGAAATCCTCCCGGACGGCTCGCTTGCCTCCAAGGCCGCTGCCGGGTCTGCCGTAGAGTTCGGTGTGCATGGCCTGAAACTGGTTCCCGGCCTGCAGGTGATTGGGTTCAGCTCCGGCGATGCCGACTGCCACAGGACTTCAGTCCTCGTCTCCCCGGACAATTATCCGGTCAACCGCCAGACTGCGCTGGAAGAGGGCGACATGGTATTCCCGGGAAGCGCCAAGTGGGTGAAGGCGGAAGCCATACTCACTTTCACGGTTCCCAGCTACATGGAGAACAGCTGGGAATACTACTGCGCGTTCGTGGTGCAGTCCCTGGACCCGTCCAGCGCCGAGAGCGAGACGGTTCTTGCCACGTACGAGTTCCCGTTCAGCCTGGACACCACCGAGCACATCTCGGTAATCAAGTGCCCGGTCTCCCTGTACAATGGCAGCGGGACCGCCATTCGTCTCCGTACCGGAATCCAGTGGACGCGCGATGGCGAACCCACCAAGGAAATTTCTTGTACCGGAAAGGTCACCGTCTCGGCCATTTAGTCCAGAAAGGTCTAGTTTAAGGCCAAAGAAACTTAGGCGGGCTTTACAATGGCTTCAAGCGCAAAGGAAAAGAAATACCGCGGTCCACGTCAGAAGAGGGTGCCGGTGATGGCGCCGGAGTTCGATGCCAACGGACACCAGACGAAGACCTCGATGATGTACGGGCGAATAGACCCGGCATACCTTACCAGACTCATAATGGAATACAAGGCCGTGATGGACCCGTTCGCCGCAGAACGTGCCGCCGTCGCCAAGGTCGACAAGGAAAAGGCCGCGAAGATGGTGCCGCCGCAGATGAGCGAGCACCTCGGCGTATGTGTCGACATCATCATAAAGAAGACGTTGGGCCTTCCGCGATGGAGGGAATACACGCCGTCGTGGCACGAGGAGATGTACGCCCATGCCCTGATGCTCATCCTCCGGTACATCCACCGCTTCAACCCGAACAAGGTGAAGTCCGACCCGTATTTCTACGTAGGCATGATTGCCTGGAACGCATGCAACCAGGTGTGGAACATACTTGACAGGCAGAACCAGAGGGTAAAGTTCATCCCGCTGGTGGAAGGTATCTACCACAGCGTCATCTCGATGGACCAGTACGCCGGCGTTCTCGAGAAGGAAGAGAAGCGCAAGGCAGAGAAGAAGAAGGCCGACCTTGCCAACGAGAGCAGCGTGACCGTCGACGATGCCGCCACGATGATGAAGGAAATCGACGAGGCGGCGGGCATCCACATCGAGGACGACTGGCTCGCCCAGCTCAACATCAAGAGGGCCATGAAGAAGGTGAAGGAGGCCGATGCGGCCGCGGAACCTTCGGAAAGCGCCGAATAGGATACGATAGACCCGGGAAACCCCGGGTTTTCCTTTTTGCGCATCCGTGGAACATATAAACTTTGGGTGTTATAAAACACGGGGTAACCTATGGGAATCGAGCTCGGTGCAGTTGGTATGTATGGAGGTGGTGGCAACTTCGACACTCACCCGGATTGGCGTCATGACATGTTCTACCAGGTGCAGAACGCGGTGCGCGGTATCGGCGACATCAAGAGCGGCAAGGCTAACGACTTCCTTACCCGTGCCTACGAACAGAACTGGTGGCATACGGAGGACAAGCTTGCCGAGCTCCAGGACAAGTTCCTGGAGGACGACATGATTAACAACACCCCGGGTCGCGGCCAGCGCAACTACCGCAGGATGGAATACGACATCCAGAAGAACCCGAACGGCAAGGGTGCCGCGGAGGACCGAGAGCTCGCCGAGGACCGCAAGGTGCTTGACGACGAAAAGGTGCTGGACCTCATGAAGCAGCACGTGTACTCGATGTGCACCACGGCTTCCGCAGTGAAGAATACGCCTATTACGCAGAAGGACTACGCCGACCAGATTAAGCTTCGCTAGTTCTTTTTGTTACCGCACTATGTTTCAAAGGATGACCGGGATGTTTAAATTCCGGCCATTTTTGTTTCTTTCCGGTGGATATTCCTTTGTGTGGAATAGTTGGCACGGATTTTGCTTATAGTGGGGCAAACAAGCAAAAGAAGGAGCTTAATTATGGCTAACAAGAATCTCATCTACCCCGGTTTCAGCATGTTCTTCGACGATATGCCCACCACGAACTGGTTCGACAACTTCATTGACAAGTTCCAGCGTCGGATGGCGGAGGATACACCGAAGGATGGAACGTTGAAGCCCCGTTACTACACGAACGCTGACGGTACGGAACTGTACGTCGAGCTTCCTGGCTGCAAGAAGGAGGACGTCTCGGTCGAGTTCGACAACGAGTCCGGTGTCGTGGTCAAGGCTACGAGGGAAGTGGCTGGCAAGAAGGACAGCTACCGCATCTCGTTCAGGCCTGAGCGCGGCGGAATCGATGTCGACGAGATGAAGCCGACGTTCGTGGACGGGCTGCTCACCATCCCGGTGAAGGAGAAGAAACAGGAAACCAAGAGGAGAATCGCTATCGAGTAGATTGGCTATGTACACCCAAAGTGTTGCTATTACCGTTAATATATGAATTTGCTATATTTGAAATAGGCTAAATCCCGTTCATTTCGTAGCGTAAAATGCCCTAGCAACAACTTGGGTGGACAAAGCCAGTAGATTAAATGATAAAAAGAAAGACCGGCTTAAGCCGGCCTTTTTTATTTATTTGCAACGATATTCGTTGGAGAATCCTTCGTACCGGATGACTTGATTTGGGATTTAAACTGCTCGGGGTTCACAGTCTTCGGCGTGTCTGCGTAATGCAGGATGAAGGCAGACGGACTGTTCTGTGCCCTGTTTTCTGGTGTAAGCACGAACAGTTTTTCGTGACTGCTGTCGATTAGTTTACGTGTAGGATAATAGAAGCGTTGGCCGATTGGCAAGCCTTCTCCCTTGGATACGGTATCGATGCGTTCGCGTACAGCGGTGGCCGCGTCGCCGTACTTGTGTGCGTCCTGCGGGAGTACCCAATCATGGAGGAGGCCGGTAACGTCATTCTTGGCGAGGAAGGCCTTTGCCTTGTCATCCACCGGCTTGAGGCTGAAAATGCAGCCGGATACGTCATGTGCTTCCATCAGGTGGTTGGCATACTTGTCGAGCGTTTCCATGAGACGGGTCTTGATGTCTTCCGGCTGGCTGGACTCGATGATGGTCTTGCCGACGCCTTCGACGAAAGCCTTCTTGGAAAGACCGGACGCCTTGCACTGCTCGTCGAGCTTGGCAAAACCGGCTGCCTCGACCATGGCCTTGTGCTGGGCCTCTTCCTTTGCCTTGCGCTTGCGGTATTCGGCCGCAATCAGGTTGACGCCTTCCGTAAGGGCGTTAATTTTCTTCGCGTCATAACCCTTGGCCTTGAGAGCCTGGAGTTCGTCGATGAACTTGTCAATCTTTCTCATGGTAAATCTTCCCGGCAAATGCCCGTTTATGCGTAGTTTATAGCATCGGCGGAATCACAAGCAGCATAAACTACCGGTTATGCAGCGGTACTACTACGTTCGTGAAGTCGAGAAGATTCTTATAGGGTTGTACGACATGTTCGACAACCTCCGGGTCAACAAGTACCTGGACCCCCAGAGGAAGGTCATTGACAAGACTGTCAAGGTGCCGCTGGTTACCCACTATTCCAAGGATTTTGCCAACTACCTGTCGTCCACCACGTCGAAGCAGATTCTCCAGGTTCTCCCGGTCGCAGGCCTGAGGTATACCGGGGACGCCCGTGATGACGCGAACATGACGCAGCCGACATATGCCCGCGAAATCTACTGCCGGGACCAGGATTTCTGGATACGGGATATCCAGCCGAGGGCATACGTGTTCAAGTTCGAACTGACACTGCTTTCCGGCAACACATCCGACATGTGGCAGCTCAAGGAAAATATCCAGCCTTACTACCAGACGTACCGGACGCTCCGCCTGAAGGAATTCGACTTCTGCCCGGAGATAGAGCGCGAGGTCCCCGTGTGCATTACGGGATGGTCCGACGAGGTAAGGGACGAGACTGACCTCAACGCCAACGAGGGACAGGTGTACCAGACCACGTACCAGATTGAGGCGCACGGAGTGATGCACTGCCCGTACATGCTCCCGGCGGAAATCCGCTATGCGCAGATGGACTTCAATGTCGGGAAGAAGCTCATCGACAGCGAGCAGATTCTGGTCTATCCCGACGAGATTGCGAAGCAGAAGCGCAAGCTTTGGGAGACGGTATCCCCGTCGACCAGGGACGGCTTCTCGCTGCTGAAGAGTCTCGCAAGGACACTGGTCCGTAGGTCTACCGTGGACGGCGAGGAGTACTGGAGCGACGAGACGCTCAGGTACGCCATGCTCACTTACAACGAGATTACCGGGTACGACCTGAACGGCGAGCCCACCGGATTCAACCCGGTGACGTACAACACGGACGACGGGAGCGGGCTCATCGAGCAGTACGTGAGGAACCCTGACGGTTCCTACGCGAGGGACGAGAACGGCGACTACATTACGGAGAAGGTGCCGGCATACAGCTGGGAGCAGGTAATCGTCGACGACGTGGAGCGTCCCACGGAGGTCCCGTCTTTCGACCTGCTGCACCTGACTTTCGACGACGACAGCTCTTTCGCCAAGGACTTCAGCGGCCTTGGAAGGGACTTCGTCGCCATCAACGACGAGAACAGGAAGTTCGTGCCGAACGTCCCTCCCGGTAACGGCAGCGACGCCCCGGAGGGATACGAGTCCACCGGGCTGCAGCTGGATTCGGACAGCCCGGAGGGCGTGAAGCCCTGGTCGCAGATACTGGAATGGTTCGGTGACAACAAGGAAGGCAAGATTGGCAGCCCGTTCACCTTCAAGGCGACACTGCAGTTCAAGGAGAGCACTCCGGGGGATACCGTGTTCCAGTACCTGTATAACCCGGACGACGTGACCCTCGAGGACGGCACGGTCATACCAGCCGGCGAGGTATGGTTTGACTGGGGCGTGATGGATTCCAGGCTGTATTTCACCTACAAGACGACCACCCAGTTCCGTACGTTCCGGACGGACACTTTCGAATTCGACAACAAGGCAATCTACTCGTTCTACTTCGTGCTGTACAACGGCGGGGAGAGCGGCTCGTTCGGTGTCAAGACGAACCTTAACGACACGATGATTGCCCTGACCACATACGAGGCCGACGAATAATGGATATCAAGGAGAGAATCGCTAGACAGATGCAGAAGGCCGGCGCGAAACCGGCCGCCCCGGTCGTCCAGCCGGTAGCCCCGGCGCCGAGCGTGGCCGTATCTGACCGCATAAGCAAGCAGATTAACCGTGCGAAGGTGGATGCCGCTGTCGCGGCTACGAAGACTCCTCCGCCCGACTACGTCTACAGGGAACCGAGGATGCCCCGGGCTACCCCGGATGCAATCGTCAAGAGCTTCCTGGAGGACAGGATTTACGACGACATCCCGATGGAGAAGAGCAAGATTGACCCGTCCCGCATAACGAGCGTGGCGGACGTCCACCGGGTAATGATATCGGAACAGCCGCGCGAGTACGTGGTCAGCACCGAGGAGCAGGCGAAGCACGGCTCGCCGAGCTTCGGGAACATCGGCATGGAGGCGCTGGAAGGCGACGGGTATGCCGACCTGAGGAAGGACAGGAACGCCGACCTGCACGAACGCATCGTCGAGTCCCCGGAAGAGCAGCAGCAGATGCCGTTCAACGCAATCAAGATTGACCTGAGCGGCAGCTTCGGCAACGCGAAGGAATTGACCCCGGAATCCCCGGTACAGCCGGCTATGCCGCCTCCGATTGACGCGTCGGCCGGGAATGGCGACAACCAGGTCGAGATGAACGGGGCACAGAAACAGATGCTGGCCGCGATGAGGGCACAGCGAAGGGCATTGAATTTATAACAGAAAGGAGAATGCTATATGGGCATGTCTATCAGAGAAAGAATGGCGTTGCAGGCACGTGCCGCTGCCGCATCGCATGTAAAGCCGGTTACCACGGCCACTACGGTCGCCACGGTGAGCGCGGCAGCCAGGGCGGCAAAGCAGGCCAGCGTAGTGCAGGCCACCGCATCGAGCCCGGCCGTGGGGGCTCCTCCCGAGGCCAAGGCTACGTCTTCGTCCATGGGCGCGGCGCAGCGTATCGCTAGACAGGGAAGCGTGGCGAAGCAGAACAGCGCCGCAGCGGCACGCATGGCTCCCCCGCCGGAACCTGCAGCTACCGTGACGATGAGCGCCGCCGAGCGCATCCGCAAGCAGGCCATTGTCGCGGCCGCGCAGAAGGCCGGCACCAACAGGGCCGAGGTTAACGAGCAGGTGCTTGCCGACATCCGCGCAAAATACGCGGTGTTCCTGGCCGAAATCGAGAAGGAAATAGGCACGACGGGGCCGATGTACTTTGTGCCGAACCAGGCTGCAGAGGCACAGGTGGAAGAGGCCGCCGACAAGGTCAACGGCATTTCCACTGCCGAGGGTGAAATGGTCGTGGAGGCGAAGCCCAGCGAACCCGTCCCGAACATGCCTTACCAGGCAACCCCGGTTATCGAAACCAGGAGGAAGCCGCGCCGCAAGAAGGCATCCGAAACGGAAACTGCCTAGCGCTTGCGGAAAAGGCTCGCCAGCGACTCAATCAGCCTGGCGAACCAGTTTGGCTTTGAAGTCCCTGCCGTCTCTACGATGGCGGGGCTTTCTGTTTTTACTTCCGGTACCGGCTCGACGGGCGCCGGGGTAGGCTCAGGTTCCGGTTCGGGCTCAGGTTCCGGCTCCGGTTCCTTGCATGCATCGATTACCGATTTCAGCGACGGGCTGAACGGCCAGTCGAACTTGTCCTTGCGCACGTTGGTGTGGTAGAAGATTCCCCGGAACGAGATTGCCTGCGACGTGCTCGCGAACACGGAGTCGTCTTCCTTGAATGCCAGAGGGATTCCGTGGGTGGAGCATAGGTACTTCAGCAGTGCCGCGGTCGCCCCGACCTGCTCCTGCGTCATGCTGGCGTAGTATTCCTTTCCGCGGTATTCGTACCTGTCGTACAGGTCGGTCTCGCTATCGGAACAGTATGTGTTGCCGTATGCGTCTATCAGTTTCCCGCCCTTGAGAGTAAGCGGGCCGTAGTTTGAAATCTCGATGCCGATTGCGTGCTTGGACATCGTGGCGTTGCCCCCGACAGCGCCGCTGCCCAGGTGGTAGCTCCAGTACTTGTCGGGGAAAAGCTCGTATATTCTACCGCCACGGTCGACCACGTACGATACTGATACGTGGCTCGTCGGGTTGGTAAGCGCCTGGATGTCCGACGCTATGTACCCGACAGTGAAGTGAAGGCATATGGATGTCTTTTCCGTTTCGGTCGGGTAGAAGTAGGTAAGGGTTGATGGGCGTATCGAGACAATGCGGTATCCGTCCGGGAGCTCCGTAGTGCCGGCGATTGAATATTTCGCCCCGCCGGCGGTCAGATTGTTGGCGAACTGCGTTTCTTTCGTGGATATTGTAGATGGATGCATGTTGTATTCTCGTATTTTGCCGTATAAAGTTTATTGCGGCCGTGAGGATGGTATAAACTCCCGGTATAAGTCCAAGAGGATTTCATTATGTCAATGAAGGATGTGTTGCGCGAAGGTATCATGGGAGTGGTTAACGACGAGGAACAGACCGCCATGATTATGGCAGTGTGCGAGTCGGTGGCCAAGTCCGCCGCGGGGTCAGCCAAGGGTAAGGCCATGCTGGAAGCCGCCGACGGAAAGGGCAAGTCTTACGACACGCTCAAGGACATGGCTATGTGGTTGCTGACCGAGAGCAACGCGCTCAACGTAATCCACTGGAATGTGGACCGCAACAGCAAGCACGAACTTCTCGACGAGGCGTACAGCCTGTGCCGCGATACAGGCGACAAGCTGGCCGAGGCGTACATCGCAATCGTGGACAAGGCAATCGATGTGAAGAATGCCCCGGCGTTCCCCAGCACCGATTCCAAGGACGAGGCCGTGCTGGCACATCTCAAGAACCTGCAGAAGCGCATGCAGGAAGCCGTCGAGAAGAACCCGAATTTCAGCGAGGGCGTGAAGAACATCTTTGCCGATTTCGATGAACAAATCACGACCATCATCTACAAGTGGGCGCGGTTCAGCGCATAGGTCATATATGTCCTCAGCATATAATAATTACATTCATAATATTGCAAAGCAATGCATTCTTGCCGAGTCGATTGAGCATGCTTTGACTGATGGATATAAAGTGTGCCGCGAGTATGCTGTATTAAATGAAGGCATATCCGCCAAGGTAAAAAATATATTTGGTGCCGGTTTGGTTGCACTATCGGCACTGGCTGGGACAGTAGGATTAACTGGATGTGATATTGCTCATGATGAAGCATGTGGCCATTATATTCAGAATATTCCTATGCTGAAGTCTCATATGACTACACCGGAAGCAATTGAAAAATATCATATCGATACGGTTGAAGGTAAAGAACAGCTGATGGAGGAGGCAAAGAAGGTAGCGGATTCTTTGTACATGACCAATGCTGAAGGGGAAATGGGGTCGTCATATATCAAATACCTTGCAAAGGCAGCTAGGTCTTTAGGAGACTTTGGTGTACTAGCTAGTGCAGTCGATGTCGGCCATATTATGCTAAATAGCATAAAGACCGGAAAATGCACAGATGGGATGGCTTATGAGGAAAAGGATATCGATAAATATCCTTATAATGCAAAACGGTCTACTACCGATTCATTCATGAACCCATCTATTGGCTTTTCTAATGGAAAGGTTGGCGTTGGGTTTGGCAGTGGTGTACCTGGCTTTAATTTCAGTAATATAGTTGATTTTTAAATATAATGACTATATTTGTATAGGGAGGTCCGTAAAGGGACCTCCCTTTCGTAACTAAACTTGTTACGGGAGGGAACGCGTCATGGACTTCAAGAAGAGAATGGCAGAAGAAATCGAAGAGATGCTCCGGCACAAGTACATTGAGTCCGAGAAGGCCGGACACGACCTGGGAGAGGAATGCCTGACCAAGTGGCCGAGCGAGCACGGGGAGGCATGGCGCATCGGGTTCAACCAGCGCAACATGATGGACCTGGGCGACGGGAAGATGCCGGTGTATTTCGGTGCCTTCCTCAGCGACGAATCCAAGGTGTTCCTGATGGAAAGGTTCGGCCACCTTGTTCCCGACGGGTGGAGGACTTACTGCAACCACTGCACACTGTCGTTCGGCGACCCTTCCGACAACAAGGACGTGTTCGACTACATAGCCACCTTCCTCGGCAAGACTGTCGAGTTCGAGGTTGTCTCTCTCGGCATTTCCGACGAAGCCGTCGCCCTTGGAGTGTCCGGGAACATCAGGTCCAAGAACGCGATACCGCACATAACCCTGGCCGTGCCTCCAGGAGGCAAGCCGGTAAACTCGAACAAGATTGAAAACTGGAGGGATGTCGAGGAACCTTGCACCGTGTATGGGGTGGTAGACTCGTATCCGAGTCATTTTGGATGGCAACACTAGACGTTATGACAGTTCCCGGAAGCTACAAGGACATCCCGGGACATGAAGACCTCGCGCTGATGGCGGCGATGATGGACAAGAATGATTTCGCCGGGCTACCCGCCTACGTCATGCGTGACGGGGATAAGGTGGTCGGAATCGGCATAGTGGACCCCGACGGGTACAGCCTCTATGCTAAACTATGGTGCATGGAGGTGGCTCCCGGCTACAGGAACAGGGGCTACGGCAGCATGATACTGAGGAAGATTTTGCACGAGTATGACGACGTGAAGCTTGTGGCAAAGAGGGAAGCGTTCCCGTTCTATAAGCGTGCCGGGTTCGTGTTCGACAGGGGTGAGCCCGACCCGAAGTCCAACGTGGGCTACATGGTAAGCAGGGCGTAAGGATATGCATATGCAGCTTGATGGAATAATGCCGGAAGACCCGGAACTGGCCGGTGCCCTTGAACAGGGGTACACCGAGGCGAAGAACTTCAACTTCAAGGACCCTTCACTGAAGGTGCTGAATTTCACACATGACGACCTTGACGGCGCGGTCGCCGGCATTGTCATGAAGAACATGTTCCCTGACGTGTCGGTGAGGCAGGTCAACTACAGGCCGGGGCCGAAGTACCAGGCGGCCGTCGACGAGCTCCGCAGCCTCGGGAAGCGGTATGACGTAATCGTGTTTACCGACTACTGCCCGGGCGAGATGGATACCGAGATGTACGACGCCCTCCATTTCGTGGGCAAGCCGTTCCTCGTAATCGACCACCACCAGAAGGCAAAGGACCACCCGGATGACCCTCTCGGCACTTACTACATCGACACCGGGAAGTGCGGTGCGCTCAACTGCCTGGACTACTTCAGCGACATGGCTGACCTTGAGCACCTCAGGTCACTCTGTGAGGTGACCAACGACCACGACATGTGGATTAGGAAGATGATTCCGCTGTCCGACAGGCTGAACAACCTGCTCTATATCCACGGGTTCCACAACTTCATTGACAAGTACATGGACGGTATGGAAGGGTACAGGCTCCCTCCGGACGACGAGGAAATCATGGCCGACCACGACCAGAAGGTTACCGAGTATATCGAGGCCTGCAACAAAAAGGAACTACCGCACAACGGGTGTTACATCGAGTGCGACAACTACCTGAGCGACATATCAATCAGGCTAGGAGAGCGGTACGACTGGCTCGTCATGTGCAATCCGGTTGAATCCACGCCGGGCATGACCAAGATTTCCGTGAGGACGACCAGGAAGGATATCAACCTCGGCAAGACGATATCCGAGATGGGAATGGGAGGAGGCGGTCACCCCGGCGCGGCCGGCCAGGTCCTCCCGACGAAAGACCTGTGGCCGTTCCTCGAGGAACTGGCTAAAAGGCTGTTCGGATAACAGAAAAGAGCAGGCTCACGCCTGCTCTTCTTGGCTACACTCCATAGGGCCCTGTTGTTTCAGGAGACGCTTACGTTCCCGGTAGCCACGGTCGTAAGCCTGTTTTTTCGCCCGGTATTCCGGGTCGTTCTTGTGTTTCTCTCGGTATCTTCTGGCGGCTTCCCTGACATATTCCGGGTGAGCCTTCTTCCATTCGTCGGATGCCTTGCGCATCTTCTCGCGGTGCTCGGCATAGTATTCGGCTCCGTATTCCGGGTGTTCCTTGTGCCAGCGCCTGGTTTTCTCGAGGTTGTTTCGCCGGACCGGGTCCTCCACCTCGCATATCGTAGCGCAAGGGCGCATCTTTGCCGCAATCAATGATTCCCAGTGCGGGACCTTATCATTCTCGGGTGCCATTTGCCTACCCCCTAACCCACTAGTTCATCGATTCTTTCCTTTCACGTGCATTGCGGGCTCGTTCAACGGATTCGTGCCATGCGGTCATACGGTGGCACTGGATGGTGAAGAGGAGCTTGCTGCGCTTCTCGGGGTCCATAGCCATGATGTTCTCGAATTCTGCCTTGATGCGCTGGCGGTTCTGCATATTGCGGATGAACTCTGGGTCGTTCTGGATTTCCACCAAGCGTTTACGGAATTTCTCGAACTGTTCCGGCGTCATTTGCGGTGCGTTACCGGATTCTGGGGTTTCAGTTACTGTTTCTTCTGATGTCATGTTCATGTATTAACCTCGTATTACGGTCGTAGTCCAAATATAGTAAAAAAGTAAGCCCTTAGAGTTCCATCAGTGAGTCGATTTCTGAACTTTTTTCTTCGGGTTCTTCGGTCTCGGTTTGCTCGCCCAGGGCGGCGGCGAGTTCGTCGTCGGCGAACTTGGTGCCGGGTCCGCGGGTAGGGTTCCACGGCTTCTCCGCTTTCCGCTTTTTCCAGCGGGAATGGTGCTCGCATTCAACACTGGCTCCTATGCTGAACGATTCCAGCGTGCTTGGGTCCTCCAGGCACTCGAAGTTCCAGCCGGTGACCAGGTCATCGGGCGAGATGTCGTACTTGTGCAGGAGGCCGGGACTTACCTTGTTGTCGAGGAAAGCCTTCAGGCCATCGGACAATACCGGGTGCATCCCGGGCGGAAGACGGCGCAGCACCTTTGCGGCGTATTCGGACGCCATGATGTCGGTTGCGCCTAGTGTATGGAACAGTTCCCGTACTACTCCTATTACCTGCAGTTCCCCTATGGAGCTCGCCGGGATTTCCCGGGTACGGGAGAATATGGCGAGAACCGTGCTTATGAACACGCTGTTGGGGACGTTCATTCGGTCTATCAGTGACATATGCCAAATATAGCAAAAAGAATAGATAAACTGTGCATAACGAGGTACCCAATGAACGTACACTTCATAACTACTGACGACATGGCACGCTACATCATTTCCAGGATGGGCGGCCAGGTGAACGAAATCGAGATGGTCGTGGAGGAGCATCACGGTCTCGGCCACGTATACATGGCAATCAACGATACCGCGGACTACTTCTACCGTTACTGCTTCGACGAGTCGGCCTATGTCGACTACATGCTCATCAGGCTCCAGCCTGGCGTAATCGAGTACCACGTACCCGAGGAAGTCATGAACGTCGTCGAGCTGACGCCGTCCTACGGTAACACGTTCAGCCCTATGATGGCCTGGGACGTCGGCCCCGGTGAATCACTCATCGGTGTCGGTGGTGCCGGTATGGGTGGTCTTGGCCAGTTCGACCTCGTTACTATGACCGGTGCAATGCGCTACCTGCAGGACGTGAAGAAGTTGGTTGGTACTCAGTACAACATCAAGTTGCACCCGATTGACCATCTGCTCCGTGTGTTCCCGACACCGAAGACCCCGAGGAACGCAATCGCCATGGTGTACACGAAGGCGAAGAAGTCCGAACTGTACAACAATGTCATCTTCCGCGACATGGCTGTGGCCAGGGCCCAGCAGCAGCTCGGTGACATCCTCAAGCGCGACGACTATGCCATCCCTGGCGGCGGTAAGATTAACGGTACCCTAATCTACACGGATGCCACGGCGAAGTGGGACAAGCTGTTCGAGCTGATGAAGCAGGAAGCTCCGGGCACCTTCATGATGACGGACTTGAGTTAACGGAAAATCCCGGGAGAAACCCGGGATTTCTTTTACGTGAGGTTCGATACGAGCA
>Ga0265301_10000336_pt1 | contig 70893 bp, 54 predicted proteins | sample AusTroGonzalo_MG_2_FD_193488 | JGI IMG/M metagenome (GOLD analysis project Ga0265301, IMG submission 193488) | Bovine rumen microbial communities from tropical cattle in Woodstock, Queensland, Australia - Gonzalo_04 | ecosystem: Host-associated > Mammals > Digestive system > Stomach > Rumen ... | reverse complement strand
CCTCCGACATGGTGTTTAGCGGCACCGTGACTTTCAACCCCGGCTGGACGACCATCACGCTTGACACTCCCTTCCAATTCGATGGGACGAGCAACCTGATGATCGGTATGCACGAGTACACCTCGGGCTACAGCACGCGTTACTTCTACTACACCTCTGTCACGGGTGGTATGATTTCGGGTCACAGCGACTCGGCCAATCCCGACCCGTACAACATGGGTTCGTACACGGGTACTACCTATACCCAGAACTACCGTGCCAACATCCAAATCGAAATCACCCCTGGTGGCGGTGCTGGCGCTGGCGAACAGATTTTCGCTGTTCAGGATGGCGAAATCGTCGAGACCGTTGAAGTTGGCGAACGCCCGAACGGCTGCTGGATGGAACCTTTTGTCTTCCAGATCCGCAACACGGGTGCTGCCGTCACGGTGACCAACCTCGACTGGACGCCCAATACCTATTTCACACTTGCTGATGATGAACTCCTTCCGTTCGCCCTGGGTCGCAACGAGGAACAAGACATCGCGCTGAACACGGGTGATGCCCAAGGCAACACCGACTGGCAGATGGTGGCTATCTACGGCACTGGCCGTACTGCTGCCGTGTGGAACATCCACGTCGATGCTTACGACCCCGCCATCCCGGATGTGTTCGAAATGGCCTACGACTTCGGCACTATTGCTGATGGCTTCAGCTATCAAGGCATTCCTTCACAGATTACTCCTACCACTCTGCACAACGACTACACCCTGCCCTTCCCCGAAATCGAAGAAGGCGTGGATGCCGTCTATAAGTTCACGGTTGAAAACGACATGATCCTCAACGCCTACGTTGATGAGAATGCCGAAAACGGTAAGGTGGCCCTCTACACCGAAGACTTCTACGGTGAAGGTGGCCCGATGGCCGACAACAACTACACTGGCCTGAACCTCAACGGTGGCAGCGGTGGTAGCGGTGGCAGTGGTGCAGCCTTCCAAGCCCAAATTGGTGAAGGCACTACCACTTCGACCTACTTCCCCTTCCACAGTCTGTGGAACTACTCTCTCGCTGAAAACCTCTTCCTCGCTTCCGAGCTGACCGCTGCCGGTGTGACCACCGCTCCGATGACCAGCTTGAGCTGGTATGTTTCTTCTACCAGCTGCACGACTGCTCAGAATGGCATCAGCATTTGGATGGCCAATGTGAGCGACGAGGCTTTGAGCGGCGTCTCTCACCTCGCTTCCGGCATGACCCTTGTTTACACGGGTAATAGCGTGCTTCCTGTTGCTGGCGAATGGAACGAGTTCGTGTTCAACGCTGGTAACTTTGCTTGGGATGGTCACAGCAATATCCTGATTCTTTGCCAAAGACAGAACGGTGCTTGGCAAGGCTCCATCAGCTGGCAGACCCACAACCCGGGCTTCGCTGGTATGGCATATGCCTATACTGACAATGCTCCTGGTTACGATGCTACCACGCAGACCTACTCGATGACCACCTCGAGCACCAACCGTGCCAACATCATCTTCAAGGGTGGTAACCGCGACAACATTCGTGAAGTTGTCGAAGAAGGCTTCGAAGGTGGTAGCCTGCCTGCCGGCTGGACGATGAACAATTGCCACAGCAGCACTGGTGTCACCAATGGTTATACTGCTCATAGTGGTAACTACGTGTTCCGTTTCTACTATACGACCAATTATCCTCAGTATCTCATTTCTCCTGAACTGACCGGTACTGAGAATGGTGTGGATGTGAGTTTCTATTATGCTGGATATTCCACTTACTATGCAGAGACCTTCCATGTGGGTTATTCCACAACCACAAACGATGTTAACGCGTTTACTTTTGGTCCTGAATTCTCTGTTAATGATAGCGGAGTATGGTATGAATACACCAACTCGTTCCCCGCTGGCACCAAATATGTGGCTGTGAAGTGCACATCTGACGACCAGTTCTATCTGTTCCTTGATGACTTCACCTTCACTACTACTGGTGGTGGCACCCCGACTCCTGGCCCGACTCCTGGTCCGACCCCGACCCCGACTCCTGGTATCACTGTGAACGTCAGTGCTGGTCCCGTCATCGAGAACCTCGGCCTGACTCCTGGCACCTACTATCTGGTTGCTTCTGCTACCCAAGCCGACTACGATGTGTTCATCAATGTCGACAACATGCCTTGCCCGGCTGTCAATGCTGAAGATTATGCCTTCAACCCGACTCCCGCTGACAATGCTGACGAAGTTGAACCCGGTAGCGTTACCCTGCGTTGGACGAATCCTCAGTATGCCACCGAATGGCGTCTCGTCTTTGGTAGCACTTACTATCCGGATCCCAACCACGACCAGACCATCATCACCGACTGGTCCAGCAACATGGCTACCAGCTACACGGTGACCAACCTCTGGAACAATACCAACTACTTCTGGCACATCCAGTACAGAAACGATGCTTGCATGGATGGCGTGAGCAGCCCGATTGTTGGCTTCACCACCCACCTCAACATCCCGACCAACCTCACTGCTGAAGACTACACTATCTTCAACGACGAGCAAGTGGTTCTCCACTGGAATGCTGTTGTCGACCGTACTTACCGTATGTACTTCATCTACCGTGACGGTGTGAAGGTTGGTGAGACTCAGGTCAACAACATCGGTGCCACTACTTTCACCGATGGTCCTCTGGCTTACAACATGGGTGGCTACACCTATTATGTTACAGCTATCTACGACGAAGGCGAAAGCGCCCCGAGCGATCCTGTCAACGTGAAGGTCTCTGGCTACGGCGACGTGAACGGTCACGTCTACGAGCAAGATGGCACCACTGGCATTGCCAATGCCATCGTGACGATGGTGGGTACCGACGAGTTCGGTGATCCTCACACCTATACCTTCCCCACCGACGGTAACGGTTACTACAGCGGCCACATCTATGCCGGTGTTTACGACGGTTCGGCTGCCTGCAACGGCTATCAGGGCATTGACGCTCCTGTCCAGGGCAACCCGATCAACATCAACTACAACCAGACCACCAGCCCGATCGACTACATCATGGATGAGGACTTCATCCCTGTTTGCCAAGTCATTGCTGAGTACTATCCTGACAGCTTAGACCCGAACAGCCCGTATGTGAAAGTGTACTGGGGTTGCGGTCTGCCTGGCAGCGAAATCATCGAGGACTTCGAGACTGGTGACTTCAGCCAGTTCGATTGGCAAGTTGATCCTACCTATCCTTGGAGCATCACCACCACCAACCCCTACGAAGGCACCTACTGCATGAAGAGCGGTGGCGCTGGCGTGGCCAACGTGGTGAGCAACATGACGGTTACCGTCAACATCCCCAACGATGGTCTCATGAGCTTCTTCGGCAAGATTTCTTGCGAGAACAACTGGGACTACGGTTACTTCTACATCGACGGTCAGCAGATGGGCAGCTACACTGGTGCTGGCCAATGGGCTGAGAGAACCTTCGACATCACCGCTGGTGACCACACCTTCCAGTGGAGATACACCAAGGACAGCAGCGTGAACAGCAACGATGACTGCTTCTATGTCGACTATATCACCTTCTACAAGCAACCCGAACCCGCTATCCCGGGCATGACCTACGACTTCGACAACAGCACCATGCAGGGCTGGACTTCAGTCGATGCCGACGGTGACGGTTACGGTTGGTACGTGGCCAGCGACATCATGAGCACGGGTTACGGTCACAATGGTTCCAACGACTGCGTGCTGAGCCAGAGCTACAGCAACAGCACTGGTATCCTCTATCCGGACAACTACCTCGTTTCGCCTCAGGTGCAGCTGGGTGGTGTCATCAGATTCTATGCCTGCGCCCAGGATGCTTCCTATGCAGCTGAGCACTTCGGCGTGGCTGTCTCTACTACCAACACGCAACCTGGCTCCTTCACCACCATCCAAGAGTGGACGATGAGTGCCAAGAACTTTGGCGATGGCGGCAAGGCAGTTGATAACAGCCGCAGCGGTCGTGCACAAGGTGCATGGTATGAATATACTGTTGACCTGAGTGCTTACAGCGGCATGGGTTATGTGGCTATCCGTCACTTCAACTGCAGCGATATGTTCTACCTCGACGTCGACGATATCACCATCGGCGAGCCTGGTAAGGGTGTTGCTGAAACCCGCAGCTTGGATCACTACAGAGTGTATCGCACCAACTGCTACAACGATGGTCCTTACGAGGAACCCACCACTGTTCTGTTGGCTTCGGTTTGGGTGCCTGACACCGTCTATATCGACGTTGAATGGGCTGACCTCGAACCCGGCGTCTACAAGTGGGGTGTCGGTTCCGTCTATAGCGGCAACCGCGGCGAAGAAATCGAAGGCGAAATCGTTTGGAGCGAGCCTGTCGGTATCAATCCTGAGATGAACAATCGTGATGTGACCGTCGACTTCGAGACGGGTACCCTGCCTGAGGGCTGGACCATCATCCAAAACACCAACGCATGGTATGTCGGCGACCAAGGCAATTATGGCAATCCTGCTGCTGCCTACGGTGGCACCTATGCAGCCTTTGTCAATGGTTCTGGTACGAGCGGCGATGATTACCTCGTTTCACCTGCTCTCGACTTCAACGGTAGCGGTTCCGTAAGCTTCGCTTATGTGACCCCGAGCTGGGCTGGTGACATTAACACTTTGGCTGTGGCTTACAGCACTTCAGCTACTGGTCCTTGGACCACCGTTTGGGGACCGCAACAGTCCACCAGCTGGACGACAGCCAATGTGCCGCTCTCACTGAATGGTACCTATTACATTGCCTTCGTCAGCCATAACAACTATGGCTACTGCACTGGCGTCGATGACATCACCATCAGTGGTGCTGCAGGCGGCGGTGGTAGTGGCGGCGGCGGTGGCAACACTGGCGGTCTCAACGGTCCTGGCGGCGAGCCCATCCAGCTTGAGCGCGAGAGCGTGATTGTCTGGTCGAACTGCCTCGATAAGGATATGTACCTCGACAACGTTACTGTCACTGTGCTGCTCAACAGCGCCGACAGCCCGGAAGGTACTACGGTCACCTTCGTCAATACCAACGAGTATGAGCAACAAACCTTCGGTGGCTACGACTTGACCCTCGACGAGAGCGGCTTCTATGCCTTCGACAGCTTCCGTCGTGGTGAATACAACATCAGCGTCCGTCACGAGGGTTACGAGCCCATTGACGAAACCCGTCTCATTTGGGACAACGAGGATCTCCGTTATGTGATGATTGAAATCCTCTACGGTGTTGAGAATGTCTACGTCTCCCGTACTGGCTGGGCCATGTGGGAAGACAGCCACAACAACCCCGGCGGTAGTGTGCCTGGCGGCGGTGGCGGTGGACAAGGTGGCAACGGCGACACCTTCAGCGTTGACTTCGACGGCGGTATGCCTGCTGGTTGGACTACCATCGATGGTGGCAGCCCTGCTGGTTACGGTTGGCATCTTGCCAGTACCACGATGGGTACTGGATATGGCCATAACGGTTCCACCGATTGCGTCATCTCGCAGAGCTACGACAACAATTACGGTGTTGTCTATCCTGACAACTACCTTGTTTCGCCTCAGGTGAACCTTGCTGCTGGTAGCACCTTCAGCTTCTATGCTTGCGCTCAGGATGCAAGTTATAGTGCTGAGCACTTCGGTGTGTTCATCTCCGATAACGGAACGAGCAACTGGACGATGGTGAACGAGTGGACGATTGGTGGCAAGGGTGAGCGTTATGAAGGTCCTCGCGGTCAGCGTGACCAAAGCGCATGGACGCTCTATAGCGTTGACCTGAGCGGCTTCGCTGGCCAGAAGTACATTGCCATCCGTCACTTCAACTGCAGCGACCAGTTCTATCTGGATGTTGACGACATCGCTTTGACTAACGGTGCCAAGAGCGGCAACGAAATGCAGCACCTTGAGTACTATAAGGTCATGTGCACCTCTGTCGACGGTGTGCCGATCTACAACCACAACACTGTATGGCCCTTCTGCCAGCTTTCCACCAACGAGCCTTACAACGCTCCGCTGGTTGAAGGTGAGCGTTACCTCTGCAAGGTCGCTGCCGTCTACAGCACGGGTATCAGCGCTTGGAGCGAGCCTGTTGAATGGCAATATGAGCCTTGCGACCACTGGGGACCTGTTGACGAAGTCACTGCCACTACCATTGCTACTGGTAACCACATCGAGTGGGTCTTCGAACACGGCTACAACCCCTACGGTGGTGATACTCCTGGCCCGCAACCTGGTGGTGCCAATTCCTTCACTGAAGATTTCGAAAACGGCCTCAATGGCTGGAACGTGCTGACGGTGCTTGCTGACGGTGGTTCATGGATCCACAGCAACAACAACCTCGGTGGTTATGACTACACCACACATGCTCACAGTGGTACTGGCTTCGCCATGTGCTACAGCTTCGTGGACTATGTGGGTGCCTTCAACACTGATAGCTACCTCTACACGCCTCAGAAGTATAGCATCGTCAACGGTTCAACCTTGACCTTCTACGCCGACAACGCTAACGACAGCTATCCTGAGAACTTCTCGGTTTGCGTCGCTACTGCCGACAACCCGACTGCTGCTGACTTCACAACGGTTTGGAGTGGTGGTGCTAAGGGTAACGGTGAAAAGGCCAACGTGCGTCACGATGCCAACCGTTATGATAACTGGCGTGCCCACAGCATCGACCTGAGTGCCTATGCTGGTCAGAATGTGTACATTGCCTTCCACGATGTCAACTACGATATGTATGAAATCTGGATTGACGACGTCGTTCTGACTCCTGGTGCAAAGAATGGTGGCAACGATAACAATGGTGGCCAGTTCTACACGCAATATGCCGAAGACGGTGTGATGCTGAACTTCCTCGCCCTTGATAACGTTGACTTCAGAGTCTATATGCTCTACACTCTCAGCAACGATAGCCGCTTCTCGCTGGTTGCCGAAGATGAGAATGGTCAGTTCATCCTCACCTCGCTGACTAACAGCGACTTCATGGATGAGTTTGAAAGCGTGTACAGCAACGCTCTCGCCGACTTCGACCTGATCAGCAAAGTTGACATCGCCAACAATCTCCTGAATACTTGGAAGAGTGGCGTTTCGCCCACCCACCTTACTTCAGTTATGATGGATGTAATGATGAGCAACAACAGACCTGACAACGACCACTGCATCAACTCGCTGCCGTTCTGCACCTCTGAGGTGATTACCTTCCAGGCTGCCAACACCAGCAACACGGCTAACGAGCCCGGTATGGACGATGGCTGCATTGGCCTCTCTTACAATCCTTCGTTCTACCACATGAGAATACACACCGCTGGCCCATTCATCATCCACATGGAAGGCCACGACCCGGACAACGGTACCACTAGAGATATTGACTTCTGCATGTGGGGTCCCTACACCGAGCAAGAAGTGGTTTCAGGCACTGCCTGCAACAACTTGACTGGTGACAAGATTATGGACTGCTGCTACTCCGCTCAGTACGACGAGGATTGCTATCTCGGTTATCCTGAAGGACAGCACAACCACCATGGTTCAAGCACCAGCCACGGTTCCATCAACTACCACATGCCTGAGGTTGGTGAGTACTACATCCTGATGATCACCAACTACTCGCAACAGCCTTGCGTCATCAACTTCACCAAGACTGAGGGTGAAGGTGAGACCGACTGCGAGATTGTGACTCCCACCGACCTGATCGGCTTCCTCATCACCGAGGATGGCGAGTATGTCGCTTTCGCCGGTCCGGACGATCGCGAATACACTGTTGAAGGTGAGTATGGTGAGCACGTGTACTGCGTGCGCCCGATCTATCCTGGCACGATGATTCTGCCTGATCAGAACTTCGGCTGGTCAATGGGTTGCCCGGTCTGCGCCACCAATGGTGACCTCTGCACTCCTGGTGCTCCTATCCACGGTGAAGCTCTCAACGAAACCGACCAAGCTAAGATTTGGTGGGGTGAACAGAATCCTGGCCCAGGCGGCTGCGAAGGCGACGAATTCACTGTTGACTTCGAAAGCGGTATGCCTGCTGGCTGGACCACCATCGACGCTGATGGCGACGGCTACAACTGGAACCTCGCCAGTGCTACTATGGGTGCCGGCTATGGCCACAACGGTTCTGGCGACATGATCTTCTCACAGAGCTACGACAACAACTACGGTGCTCTCACGCCTGACAACTGGCTGGTGACGCCTGCTGTGACCCTCTGCGAGAACTCGACCTTCAGCTTCTATGCTTGCGCTCAAGACAACGCTTGGGCTTCCGAGCACTTCGGCGTGGCTGTCTCTGAGGATGGTGGCAACACCTTCACCATGGTCCAAGAGTGGACGATGACTGCCAAGGGTGAGCGTTATGATGGTCCTCGCGGTATGCGCGATCAAGGCAACTGGTATCAGTATACCGTTGACCTCGGTTCCTATGCTGGTGAAGGCCGCAAGGTGGCTATCCGTCACTTCAACTGCACTGACTGGTTCTACATTGATGTGGACGACATCGAGCTGAGCGCTGGTGCCAAGGGTACTCGTGCCGCAATCGTCAGCTACAACGTGTATCGTTCGACCGACAACGCTAACTACGCCGTTATTGGTAATGTTCCCGCTGTTCCTGGCCAGACCTACTACGAGTACATTGACACGCCTGCCATCGCTGGTACTTACTACTATCAGGTGACTGCTGTCTATGCTGCATGCGAATCCGATCCCGCACAGGCTGCTAACAACCCGAGCAACGACTACGTCATGGTTGTGGTTGGTGGTGATAATGTCGATGAGAACATCATGGCCATCTTCCCGAACCCGACCAAGGGCAATGTTACCATCTTGGCTAACGGTATGCGCCACATCACTGTGGTGAGCATGCTCGGTCAGGTGGTGTTCGACGCCGACGTCGAGGGTGACAACTACATCATGAACATGTCGCAATACACTGCTGGTATGTACACGGTGCGTGTTACCACTGAGAACGGTGTGAGCGCTCAGCGCATCACTGTTGTCAGATAAATGACTACGCGGAATTGATTTCCGCAACAAATTGGGCGGCTCCCGAAAAGGGGGCCGCCCTTTTTGTTATCTTTGCAGTTTCAAATCTATGATATTATGATACATCACCTCCTGAAAACATCACGCCTGCTCCTTCTCGGTTTGGCTCTCATTATGTTCAGTTGCAGCCAACAGCCTTCCGTAGATGAGACACCACAAGCCGACTATATCCAATATGTCAATCCCATCATCGGAACTAATGGTATGGGACACACCTTCCCAGGAGCCTGTGCGCCGTTTGGGATTGTCCAGTTGAGTCCGGATACCGATACCATTCCTCATGATATTGACGGTAAATACCAACCTCGTGTGTATGAATACTGCGCCGGCTATCAGCATAAGGATAGCACCATCGTAGGGTTCAGTCATACCCACTTCAATGGTACGGGTCATTCTGACTTGGGTGACATCTTAGTGATGCCTGTTACTGGGGAAATCAAGTTCAATCCGGGCACGCAGACGCATCCTGATGCAGGTTACCGTTCAAGGTATTCACACGATACAGAAAAGGCTCTACCGGGCTATTATGAGGTCTATTTGCAAGATTATGGGATTAAGGCTCAGTTGACGGCTACCCCGCATACTGGCATCCACCGTTACACTTTCCCTGAAGGCAGCGATGGTAGCATTATTCTCGATCTGCAATATGGCATCTACAACTACGATGGCAAGACCCTTTGGGCCAATCTTCGTGTGGAGAACGACACCTTGCTGACAGGTTATCGCATCACCAATGGCTGGGCCAGGACCAACTATACCTACTTTGCCATCAGCTTTAACCAACCTATTGCCGACTATGGCTATCGCGAATTGCAGAAGCCCAAGTACAACGGAATGTGGGGCAAGTTTAACATGAAGTACAATTTCCCAGAAATGACGGGACGTAAAATTGTGGCGTATTTTACCTTTAATCATCCTCAAACCCTTGAAATGAAAGTCGCCCTTTCAGCCACCAGTACAGAAGGGGCTTTAAAAAACCTTCATGCTGAGACCGACGGACGCGATTTCAATCAGCTGTTGGCAGAGACTCAAGCCCAATGGAACCAAGAGCTTTCCATCCTTCAAGCCGAAGGCAGCGAAGATCAGAAAGCGATGCTTTATACCTCTTTATATCATACGATGATTAATCCCTCCGTCTATATGGACGTTGACGGACAATACAGGGGCATAGACCACAACATTCATCTGGCTAAGGACTTCACCAACTATACTGTGTTCTCGTTGTGGGATACCTACCGTGCCTTGCATCCGCTGTTCAACGTGCTGCAGCCCGAGCGCAATGCCGATATGGTGCAATCGATGCTAAAACATAGTGAGCAGAGTGTACACGGACTGTTGCCTGTTTGGTCACACATGGGCAACGAGAACTGGTGTATGATAGGTTATCACGCCACTTCGGTGTTGGCTGATGCTTACATCAAGGGTGTCGCCCGTCATTGCGAGGAACGAAGCAATCCAGAATTGTTGTTGAAAGCCCTGCAACGCAGCTCCTCCTGCCCCTATTACGTCAACCTTGATGATTACCAACAATTGGGCTATGTGCCTTTTGACCGCAATAGCGGTTGCGTGTCAGTTACCTTGGAGTATGCCTACGACGATTGGGCCATCTATCAGACCGCCCTGAAAGCAGGCGATACAGCAATGGCTGAGCTCTACAAACAACGTGCAGCCAACTGGCGCAACACCTTCGACACGGAGTTGGGCTTCGCCCGACCCAAGATGAGTGACGGCAGTTGGAAGACCCCCTTCAGTCTGATGGATACTGAAGGCGAGGGCTTCGTGGAAGGCAACTCGTGGGTTTATTCCTTCTATGTGCCTCAAGACGTGAAGGGTTTGATTGAAGCTATGGGAGGCGATGCACAGTTCATCCACGACCTTGATACCTTGTTTGTGATGCAACTGCCCAAGGAGTTCTTCGAGAATACCGAGGATGTCACCGAAGAGGGCTTGATGGGTTGTTACAATCATGGTAACGAGCCTGCACACCATGTCGCTTACCTTTATAATTGGAGCTCGCAACCTTACAAGACCCAATACTGGCTCCGTGAAATCATGAATCGCTTCTATAAGAACAACATTGACGGCCTGTGTGGCAACGACGACTGCGGTCAAATGTCAGCCTGGTACATCTTCTCCGTTATGGGCTTCTATCCCGTCTGTCCCGGTAGCGACCAATACATATTGGGTGCGCCTTACTTACCTTATCTGAAAGTGCGTTTGGGCAATGGAAAGACCATGGAAATCATAGCTCCTAATGTCTGCGATAAGAATCGTTATGTACAGAAAGTGACTCTCAACGGGCGGGAAGTCACCCAACTGTATCTTACCCACGAACAATTAATGCAAGGGGGCGAGCTGGTCTTCGAGATGGGCAGCGAACCTAATAAAGAGAGAGGCACGAAGCCCGAAGACAAACCGTATTCCTTGTCCGATTAATCAGTGAGTAACCACAACGCGTTGGTTGCTCACTTGGCCATCGCTATAGCGGATGCTGAAGAAGTAGATGCCGTTGCTGAAATTAGCGGTATTGAGGTTTACAGCCTGTCCGTTAGCAGGAATGGTCTGCATTAAAGCTCCCATCATATTATACACCTTGACGCTCTCTATTTCATTTTCAGCCTCGATGCGCACCATAGCGTTGGCAGGATTGGGATAGAGTTTGCAGTGGCTTATGGTGTGGTTCTCGATGCCCATTGTGCAGGTTTTGCTGGCGATGCGTTTGATGGAGGTGTTGCCGCTTTCGGTGTAGACCACTTGAACCTCGGCGACATAGAAGACGCCGTAGACCGTGGGGAAGCTATAAGTGGTTTGGTTATAGTTTTCTTCCACAATCTCACCGTTGACGATGATTCTATAAGTGTAAGGCTTGTTGATATTGGGAGCATCCCATGAGGCCACCAGGAGTTCTTCTGTGCCTGAAACGTCTTCCACCAAAAGCAGGTTCTCGACAGGCAGCGGATGATAGGTGTATTCGTAGGCATAATTGCTGTTGAAGATAGTGTGCGAGTCGTAGTCCTGAACCCAGATGGCGACTTCGAGGTCGCTCATTTCCTCCACATGGGTTGAGGCCATATCGTAGCTGAATTGCAAATGTTCGGGCTGTGTGGCGATGAAATTGACGGTTGTGCCTTCGGCGTCAGGCAACATCTTCATGAAAACATGACGGAAATCGGTCTCGCCATTGTTGCCTACGTTGCCGTGGGTTTCCTTCTCGTTGACGGAGACAAAGACACGAGCTGTGACATCGATGTAAGGATTGATGTCGACTTTGACTGAGATGATGGATCCATCAACCTCAAACGAGCCGCGAATACCCATGAACGCGGTATTATGGGCATGTTGGTCGAATATGTCCTGATTTATGACAGAATAGCCTTGATCCTCGCCGTCGAGGAAAAGATTAGGAATAGCATCGACAGCGTAATAATCGCGGCGTATGCCGCCTTCCTCGGTGTAATAAGAGTCACCAGGTACTGGCCAATTCATCTGGTAAGACGTGTAGGTATAACGACCTTGGTTGTCCAAGCAAAAGTAATACATATCGGAGCTGACTGCGGTGCAAGGTCCGCAGGTCGATGACGTGAAGTGTTCAATCATGGGGAAGCGTTCGGTGGCGCTGATGGTTACGCCGACAGGAGCTTCAAAGGTGTCGTTGTTGGGATCCTCGTCTTCCATACCGTTGACAAGGTTAATTTGATAGGTGATGTCGTAAGTGTCGGGGAGAAGCAGGGTAGGGGTGCTAAAATACAACGTATCATATTCCAAGAAGGGAATTTCTACCTCGAAGGTCTCAGTAACAGGAGCCTTTCCTTCCACTTGGTAAGATGCTTCCACCGAGGTGACAGGGGTGGTGCCATAGTTAAACACAAGCATTCCGAAGGTAGTCTCACCGCTGCTGATGTGGTCGGGCAACGTCGCTGACTCAATGCCCAAGTCGAGTTCTTCTACGGTGTAAACATAGATATTGTCGAAGTACCAATTGTTGATATTAAAAGAGTCGCCAGTGAAAAAGAGGCAGAAACACACGTTAGGCTGACCCATGTCGAAGGTGTTGATGAGTACGTTGATATCCCATGCTCCGCTGGTGTCGTAACTTTGGCTCCATGCTTCGTTCCAAGTGGCGCCGCCATTCGATGAAGTGGCGATACCAATGGTGCTGGACCCTTCAAAATTGTCAAGAGAATGCTTGAATGAAAACCCCACGCTGCTGATTCCAGTCAGGTCGACGGCAGGGGAGACCAGACGCGATGTGCCTACGAACGAGGGAAACCACATAAGCTCTATTTCGTTAGGGTTGCCACCGGCGAAGGTTGAAGGGGAAATGCTCCAGCTTTCGGTGCCCTCTTCGGAGATATACCATCCGGCAGGCATAGTGGGATCATTGAATAATTCCTCAAGCAGAACAATGCGGGATTGTGCCATCGTTGCTGAGGCGAGCAACAGGGCGAATGTAAAAAACAGTACTTTTTTCATAGCCAAATAAATTAAAGGTGATATGATGAATTGGGCTGCAAAAATAGGAATTATTTGGATTGTTGTTTTTTTTGCAACAAAAAAAAGGAACCCCGAAAGGTTCCTTTTCTTGTTTTGGGTGTTAATCAACAAATATTAGTGGCTGATTACCACGCGCTGATTGCTGGCGGTGCCATCGCTTTGACGGATGCTGAAGAAGTAGACGCCGTTGTTCAAATTGGCCGTGTTGACATTGATGGTTCTGCTGTTGGCGGGAACAATTTCCACCAAAGCACCCATCATGTCGTAAACCGTCACGCTCTCGATGCTGTTTGTAGCCTCAATGCAGATATTGTTGTTAGCAGGGTTGGGATAGAGTTTCGTTTCAGAAGTCAACTCAGTGACTTTCAGTAACTCGCCGTCAACCTCGATGAGGAACTCAGCGGTGCCGGCATCCGAAGTCACAACAACCTTGGTTTCGGTAATGCTTCTGCCTTCACCAGGATTATTAGGCTCGATATTAATGGTGAACACTGCGTTATAAGCCAGCACATAGGGCAGATCCTCGCAAGTAATGGTCAGATACTGTACACCTTCGGGGTTCTCTTCCTCAACGGAAAGGATAGTAATGTCGGCATGGGTATTGTCGTTGGCATTGATTACATAGAGTTGGGCAGTGGCTTGTTCCGGGTTGAGCATTGCTTGCTCGCTGCCATTGATAATCAGACCCAGGTCTTGCATAGTGCTTGAAGCCGTGGCAAGTACCTTGACTGAAGTCATGTCGTTTTCATACAAGGCAACCACACCGACCACATAGAACTCGTCGGGTTGGCCTTCAAACGAATACTGGGTGTCAGTGATGTTTTCTGCTACTAACACACCATTGACATAGATGTTGTAGCCGTTAGGATTGCCATTGGCGGGAGCATTCCAAGAGGCGGTCAGCAAACCTCTGCTTGCACCAGAAACCGTCAGATTCTCCACAGGATAAGGATGCACCTCGGTGTATTCGTATGCGAAATGGCTGTTGAAGACTTCCTTGGAGCTATGGTTCTGTACCCAGATAGAGACCTCAAGGTCGCTCATCTCTTCAACGTGCGTGCCCGACATATCTTGGGTGAATTCCAAGCGTTGAAGCTCACAGGAGGTGAAGTTGACAGTGGAACCTTGTGCATCGGGCAACATCTTCATGAAGACGTGGTGGAACGAAGTCTCACCATTGCCGCCCACGTTGCCGTGGGTTTCCTTTTCGTTCACGGAGATATAGATGCGGGCATCGGCATCGATGTAAGGCATCACATCGGCGATGACGGAGATGGTATTGTCGTTTACTGTGAAGGAACCACGCACATCCATGAAGGAAGTTCTGTTGGCGTGATCGTCGAAGACACCTTGAGTGACAGCGGCATAGCCTTGGTCTTCACCATCGAGGAAGCACTGGGGAACAGCGCTGACACCGTAATAATTACGACGGGTGCCGCCTTCTTCCGTATAATAGGGGTCACCGTTGCCGGGCCAGTTCATCTGATATTTGGTGTAGGTGAAGCGGCCAGCGTTGTTGTTGCAGAAGTTCAGCATGGCGGTGTTGACGCTCACGCAGGGACCACAGGTCGATGAGGAGAAGTGTTCAATCATCGGGATCTTCTCAGCCTCACCGATTGCCACAGAGACGGCTTTTTCAAGCATATTGTTGCTGGTTACGTCATCTTCTTGTCCATTGACCAAGTCGATGCTGTAGGCTACATTGTAGCTGCCGGGAATCAGCATGGTTGTGGTGGTGAAATTCAGGGTTTGAGTTCCCAACGAAGGAATGTTGACGGTAAAGGTCTCGGTAACAGGCTCCATACCTTCCACAGTGTAGGTGGCCGTCACTGAAGTCACAGCGGTGACACCATAGTTGAATACATTGATGCCGAACGAGGTTGTACCGCTGCCGATGAAGTCGTTCAACGTGGCTGAAGAAAGGCCCAGGTCGAGGTTCTCGAGGGTGAAGGCCATGATGTCATCGAAGAACCAGTCGTTGATGTTGTAGCTGTTGCCGTTGAAGAAGATGCAGAACTTCACATTGGCTTGGCCCATGTCGGGAGTGCTGATTTCTTGGCTCACAGCCCATACTCCACTGGAGCTATAGGCTTGGCTCCAAGCCTGGTTCCAAGTGGTGCCACCGTCAGAGCTGGTGGCGACGCCGATGGTGTTAGCGCCTGAGTAGTTGTCAAGTGCGTGCTTGAACGAGAACACGAGGCTATTGATACCGGTCAGGTCAACGGCGGGAGAAACAAGTCGTGACATACCATTGAATTGTGGGCTCCAGCCGAGATGCATCTCGTTGGCTTCTCCACCGGCATTGTTGGTAGCCGATACCGACCAGTTGGAAGTTTGTGCGTCAATGGACCAGCCAGCGGGCATTGAAGCACCGTCAAAAGACTCTTGCAGCAAAACCGTACGATTTTGTGCCATCATCGCCGTTGCAAACAGCAAGGCGAAAGCGAATAGTAAGGTTTTTTTCATTGTAATGTGTATTAGTGATAATTATGTGTTATTGAAGCTGCAAAAATAGAAAGTATTTTCGAAGTCAAGTATGTTTTTTGAAAAAAAGATTCCTTATTGCCTCATTGTAACATATAAAATAGGACTTTTTCCATTATTTTGTCGTCAAATCAGTCCACCCGCTATCTCCCAAGCGTGATTTCGGCAACTCAATAATGAATTCCGTCCCCTCCCCTACTTGGCTCTCGAAGGAAATTGTTCCACCTGCAGCTTGCACGATATTGTAGGTTAAAGAGAGACCTACGCCTGAGCCTCCTGTCTTGGTGGTAAAATTAGGCAGGAAGATTTGGCTCTTGTCCTCGTCTTTAATGCCTTTACCGTTGTCTTTTACGGCTATTGTATAGGTTTTGTCGGAAGCTTCTAACCGCACTTCTATTTTACCGTCAGGCTTCATTCCTATGGCTTGTACGGCGTTTTTGATGAGGTTGCTCACTGCGCTGTTCAAATTGGTCTTGTCGCCGTTGTAGGTGTGGTCTATGGCCTTGTCGTAAAGGTAGTCGAATACGATGTTTTCTGCGTTGTCGTAGAGATTCACTACATTGCTTACCAACTCTGCTAAATCCAAAGGTGCCGGATGGTTTTCAGGCAACTTGGCATAGCGTGAGAACGACGAGGCGATGTCGGAAAGGGCATCAATCTGCTCGATTAATGTGGCTGTGGTGCGTTGCATCTTCTCTTCGATATGGGTATCACCTTTTTCTATGCTTCGTTGTAGCATTTGTACGCTTAACCGCATGGGTGTCAGCGAGTTCTTAATCTCGTGGGCCACTTGTCTGGCCACACCTCTCCAGGCGGATTCTGTGGTGGTGCGTTTCAACTCAGCTGCACTTTTTTCAAGCTCTATGATAAGTTGGTTGTATTGCTTCACCAAGGCTCCGATTTCGTCGTTACCTTTCCATTCGATGGGTTCATTCTTTTGGTCTATCTTGATACCTCCCAATTTGCTTTGTATCAACGATAAAGGTTGGGTAAGCCTATTGGTGAGGTTGATGACGAAGATTAAGGCGAAAGCGAGTAATATGAGGATGATGTTGATATAAGTGAGTACAAAGTTGCGGATTTCATTGTGCAGTTCGGTGGCACTGGTGAAATAGGGGGTATTGAGATATGCCAATGCGTTTCCATTACGGTCGTTAAGTGGGATATAAGCCGATTCATAAACGCCTTTACCTAACCGTTCCTCATGGGTGTAGTACAGAGCCTTGTTTTGGTGCATCGCTTGATAGGCTTCTGCGTTCATCATCGGGGCTTGCAGGTTGAGGTCGAATATCTCGATGCGGGTGGTGGCCAACAGTCTGCCATCCAATCCGTATAGGTTGAGATCGGTGAAGAAATTGGAGGCATAATGTTGTAGGATTTCTGCCCATGTTTCACGTGAAGCATTTTCTATTAATGCATCCATTGGGATGTCGTTACTCATCTCTGCGGCTATCGATCGTGTGGTTTCATACTGCGTTTCGCTGGTCTTCTGGTTGTAGAGGCTACGCATATAGATGACCGAAACGGGACCGATAGCGAGGAACGAAATCGCCAAGGTGAAAAACACCACATTTTGCAAGCGCTGCCTGAAGCTGCGTCTCTTGCTTGGGAGTGGCTGGATAAACCAATAAATGCTTAGATATGGCACCATCATTAATAACAGGAACACGGCAAAAGGTGCGGTGGTTTCCGACCAGCCTTTTCTTGGTGTGCTGATGACCAGGATTTTGTTGTCGTCAATATGCTTGGTGTAGTGTTTAAAGCCTTGTTCATAAGTGAAGCCCGAGGTTTTTATATTCAGATTTTTGTAGAAGTTGGGGTAGATGTATTTCCCGTATTTATACACCAACAGGTTGTCGCGGTAATGCGCTACTGAATAGTCGTAGGGCTTGGTGCTGTTCGTCTCTTGTAGGAGTTGGGGGAAACTGAATCCTTCTGGCGCAATGGGTTTGTAGAACTCGAAGTAGAGGGTTTTATAGGCTGTGGAATCGGCTGAATAGATTTTGATTTTGCCTAGATAGTTGGGGTCGAGTGTGTAGTAATCGATGAAATACAGTCCCTCTCCTATCCTTCTTTGTTCGTTCTGGGTGAGTTTTTCCAAGAAGTAGACTTCGCAGTCGGTGACATAGCCTTCGGGCTGTATGGCGATTTCCTCGTTGGGTTCGCAAAGAGTCAACGAAGTGTTGTACTGGTTCATGATTTCGTCGAAGAGGAGCTCTTTGGAATAACCTAGCGCTACTTCTGCCAGCACATTGCTTTCTGCAAATACCATTTCGCGAAATGCGATGTCGTATTTGACCAATTCTGAAAAACCTGCAAACGATTTCTCAAATCTGGTATCCCGTTTTTCTGAAAGGTTTTCGGCTAATGCCTGCATTTCTGCATTCTCTTTGCGGATGTTATGTTTTGTATATAAATAGGTGAATAACACTGCCAGCGTGATGATCATGCCTATTCCATATTCTATCTTAAATCTACTGTTTCTTGCTTTATTCTTTTTTGGTCTGCCTATGATGAGCAATGATCCTGTAACGCATAGACATACTATCATACCATAAAGGATTTCCCGATAGGGCGAGCGTAGTTGGGTGTTTTGCTTGATCTGGCATCGGCTTAGTAGTTTGCCCTTTGCCGAGGTGATTTCAAAGCCTTCCGGGGTTCCAAACCGAACTTCATTATTGATAAGTGGGTTGTTGAGGACGAATCGGTTCTCGAAATAGTGGTTGCTGAGCTTATAGGTGGTGTTGATTTGCCGGAATACATAGTATGTCATTTGGCCCTTGCTGAAGGACTTGACGTAATAGTCTCCGGTCAGCAAGTTGCAGATAGTGTCGCTGTCGGGTGCCACCCTCCTGCGGATGATACGTGGCCCGATGGCGTTGTCGTTCCAGTAGAGCAGCGAGTCGTTATGGTAAACGAATACCCCCAGACCATTTTTTGCATAATGTCCGACCTCGGTACCGTTGTCAACGAGGTTTTGGATTTCACTCTCTGCTTTCGAAACAGATTGTTGTATCTGTTTGGCGAAATTTTCCGGCAAGGTCATCACACGTGACGTGAGCCACATGCTGATGGTGACGACTGCTGCCATTAGCACCAGAATCCAGCCTATCGTCTTCCCTGTTTTTCGCCTTTTATTCATATTTGTTTGATAATGAATGTTTTAAATTATCTCTTGTCTGCCGCGTTTTTCTTTGCCCATTTGACCTCTGCATTATTTTGTCTCGAAAATGCCTGAAATGGTCTAAAAATGGCCAAAAATCGAATTTGGTCTTTTTAGCACTCTAGGACATATATCAAACTAGACCATTCTCCGCTTTTTCGTGCCTTGCTGTTGGAGATAAGTCCTCTTAGGGCACCTTTCAACAGGGGTAGCGTATGATTTTTGTATTTCTCGCTCATATAGGAGATGTAATAAGCATCCCACACCAGTTTGTCGGTATTTTTCAGTTTGAGCTTGGTGTTTTTGAAAATGTTGTTGACGGACTCCCTGCAGAAATGATTGAGGTGACGAGGGACATCGTAAGCGGCCCAGTATTCTCTATAGAACTCCGCGTCAGCCGACTTAAAGTTAGGTAAAGCCAAAACCAAACGTCCACCTTTTTTCAGCAGGCGTTGCAGATGCATCACTTCCTCTTTCAGGTTGTCGACATGTTCCAGTACATGCCACATTGTGATGAGATCGAAACTTTCGTCTTCCAGGGTCGCAAGTTCGTCTGGATTCAGTATGTTGGCCTTTACTCTGGTTTGGGCTATGGCTTTTGCTTCCTTTGAAGGTTCTATGCCTGTACAGTTCCATCCTTTTTGCTCCATCTCGTGCAGGAAGTCCCCTACCCCACAGCCGATTTCCAACATCTTTCCTACTTTCAGTCCCTTTGTGGCCAAGTTTCTTTTGTGCTTCAGATTGACTCCTTTTACGCTTTCATAGATCTTAGGTATGAAGCCGCTCTTGTTTTCCTGGTGACTGTAGTATTCTTCGGACTGGTAATATTTGCCAATATTCTTGTCATCGGGTCGTGGTTCGGTGAAGAGCAGACCGCATTTCAAGCATTCGTAGATTTCGAATGGTTCTTGAGTCAGGAACAGGTCTTTCACCCATAAATGTATTAGCGTTTTTTCTGAGTCGCACCAAGGACATTTCTTGTTCATATCGTTTTAGTGTTTCATGTGGAACAGTTCATTCATCTACCTAATAAAATGGCCAGCACGTTGATATCTGCTGGAGAGATGCCACTGATTCTTGAGGCTTCTCCTAATGTCGCGGGCTGGTAGCGGCATAGCTTTTGCCTTGCTTCGATTGAGAGAGCTTGAAGGCTGTTATAATCCAAAGTCTTGGGCAGTTTAACGTTTTCTAAACGGCGTAATTTGTCTGCCAACTCATCTTCTTTTTCTATGTAGCTGGCATATTTGATTTGTATCTCGGCTTCTTCTAAGCATTCTTTCATGAAGGTGTCCGTGTTCCTGTAGGCTTCCAATGAATCTATTTCTTGGATGAGTTCAGAGAGGTTTAATTGGGGACGAAGCAAGAGATAGGACAACTTGGTTTTTTGCTCAATTGGGGAGCTTCCATTTCTCTCTAATAGACCATTGATTTCATCGGGATAGGCATAGGTCTCATTCAGGAGTGTTTTAATCCCTTCTACTTTATCCCGCTTTTTTAAGTATTTTTGGTATCGGTCTTCTTTAGCCAGACCAATGTTGTAGGATTTTTCCGTCAACCTTGCATCGGCATTGTCTTGTCTGAGCAGGATACGGTACTCTGCCCTACTGGTAAACATTCGGTAAGGTTCGTCCACACCCTTTGTGATGAGGTCATCGATAAGCACCCCGATATAGGCTTCGTATCTCGACAGTACCAGAGGCTCCTTGTCGTGTAACGCAAGACTGGCATTGATTCCCGCCATCATACCTTGACAAGCGGCTTCCTCGTAGCCTGTCGTTCCGTTGATTTGTCCCGCGAAATAGAGGCCGTGTATCTGTCGCGTTTCTAAGGAGTGATAGAGTTGCTCAGGTGGGAAGTAATCATATTCTATGGCGTAGCCTGGACGGAAGATTTTGGCATTCTCGAAGCCTTCGATTTGTCGTAAAGCTTCATATTGGATATAGTCGGGAAGCGATGAACTGAAGCCATTGAGATAATACTCTTCTGTAGTCCAGCCTTCGGGTTCCACGAAGAGTTGGTGGGAGTCCTTTCCGGCAAAACGCTCGATTTTATCCTCGATGCTGGGGCAATATCGGGGTCCCACACCCTGGATTCTACCGTTGAACATGGGCGAATATTTGAAGCCCTTGCGGAGGGTTTCGTGTACCTTTAATGAGGTATGTGCTATCCAGCAGCTTCTTTGTTGTTGGATTTTGAAGGGTTCGGTATAGGAGAATCCGACCACATCCTCATCGCCCTTTTGCTCGATGAGTTTGCTGAAGTCTATCGTCCTGCCGTCGATTCTTACTGGGGTACCTGTCTTGAGTCTCTTGGCTTCAAATCCGATTTCTTTCAGCTGTTCGGTTATCCCGTGACTGGCTACCTCACCCATCCTGCCGCCTGAGAAATGCTGTTCACCGATATGGATGATGCCGTTGAGGAAGGTGCCGTTGGTAAGGATGACCGCTTTGCTTTGAATCTCCCCTCCCATCATAGTTTTGACGCCTTTGACTTGGTCACCTTCTATTAAAAGTCCGACTACCGAATCTTGCCAGAAGTCGAGGTTGGGGGTCTTCTCCAAAAGGCTGCGCCATTCTGCCGAGAACATCATCTTGTCGCTCTGGCAACGCGGACTCCACATGGCAGGCCCCTTCGACTTGTTGAGCATTCGGAATTGAATCATGGTACGGTCGCTGACGATTCCGGAATAGCCTCCCATGGCGTCTATCTCGCGGACGATTTGTCCCTTGGCGATACCGCCCATAGCAGGGTTGCACGACATCGAGGCCATGAGGCGCAAGTCCATCGTGACGAGCAGGGTCTTGCTGCCTAAGTTGGCTGCCGCTGCTGCCGCCTCGCATCCAGCGTGACCAGCTCCTACAACGATGATATCATAGCATTCAAAGGTCATTTTCTTGTTGGTGTTTCACGGGAAACAGTTTGTTTAATATTATGATAATCAATTAACTAAATAATAATCTCAAAGCCTCTTCCTCTTTTTCACGCATCTGTTTCTCTTCTTCCTCAGTATGGTCATCGAAGCCGATGAGATGCAGCACGCCATGGATGAGAACGCGGTGTAATTCGTTCTCGTAAGTGCGCCCGAAGGCGACAGCATTCTCCCTGATGCGGTCTATGCTGATGCAGAATTCACTTGACAAAACGGTTTCGCAATCGGTCAAAGGGAAGGTCACAATGTCGGTATAGAAGTCGTGCCCTAAGCGTTCTCTGTTGATTTCAAGAAGCTTCTCGTCGCTACAGAAATAGTAGTACAACTCCCCTATCGTTTTGCCGTATTGCTGTGCCACTTCACCAATCCACACCTTTGTCTTTTGCGGGTCGATGGGCGGCATCTCCACGTCCAATGTGCTAAATCTAATCATTGTTAATGCGTGTTTTTCTTCAGGTAGTACTCGTTGATTTTGTCTTTATAATAGGGTGCGAACTCGATGGGCTGAGTGCGCAAAAACTCCTGGTTCTTTTTGAGTGATTGCTCGTAGAGGTACTCGTCAATCTTGCGGTCGAATTGCGTGCCTTTAAACTCGTTGGACTTGCGTTTTTCCTCCTGTTCGCGTTTCTCTTGGGCCTTCTGCGACTCCAGCATCCGGGATTCGATACGCTGACTGCGCTCTATCATCTGTCTATTGATTTTCTTGTTCACCAGCTCCTCTTCCAGCTTCTCCATATCCTTGATGATTTCATTCAGACCGTCGTCTCCAATCTGTCCGTTTTCCTTCATCTCGTTGAGCATTTGCTGCATTCCCTGGCGCAACATCTCCTGTTCGGCTGCCATACGGGCAAACTGCTCGCTCATGGAGTTTTGCTGTTGCTGTCCCGACTTCTCCATCTGCTGTTGCATCTGTTTCAGTTGTTCGCTCAGTTGCTGTTGCATCTGTTGCATGTTTTTCATGCTCTGCTGTCCCTGACCGGGTTTGGGCATCGAACACGACATGGGCATTCCCATCGCTTCCATGCTGTTTTCCATGCTTTCTAACGATTCTGCCAGCATCAAAGCCAGATTGTTCATCGACATCATGGCGGTTTGTTGGTGACGCGAGGCCTGACCAAGTTTCAGGTCGTTCATCTGTTTCAATGCGTTTTCGGTCTGGTTCTCGATGATGTGCAACTCATCAAAAATGAAGTTTTGGACGGAGGGTTGCCGCATCGCCATACTGCGTAAGGAGTCGCGGACCATATTGAAATTGTCAGCCACTTCCTTCTGCCGGATGATTTTCTCGACTAAGGCTGGGTCGTCAGAATGCATGCTACCTGTCTCGGTCATCAGGCCCTCTTGCTCATGTGAGGCGTGTACGACATTTTCAAGCAGGATACGGAGCAAATGGGCATCCTCAGCCATCTGTTGCATACCGTCCATCTGCATCTGCATCATCATTTGGTTGGCCATCTGCTGCATCTTCTGGCCTGCGTTTTGCTTGTTCTGCTGTGATTGCTGCTGCTGGCCGGACTGTTCGTTCTGCATGGCGTTGTCAAGGTCTTGGTCGATGCTTTGCTCCATTTCTTCGTCTTTTTCCATGTTGAAAGGCTGTTGCAAGTCCTTGTTTTTCTCCAAGAGTTGGTCGAGTTGGTCCATCATCTTGTCGAATTCCTCTTTGGCTTCTTCTGCCGATTTCTGGTCGGCCTCCTCCCCTGTTTTGTTCTCCTCCCCTGTTCTCTCTTGATGGTCAGATTCTTGCTTCTGTAATTCTTCGCCCAGTTTGTTCAATTGGTCAGCCAGGTCGTTGAGGTCTTTTTCCATCTTCAATTGCTCTAACAGGGCCAAGTTGCGGTCGAGTAGCTCTTGCATCGACTGGTTGTTTTTCTTGATGTCCTGCATCATTTGCTGCATCTGCTCGCGGGGCATCTCTTCCAAGAGCTTGTCGATTTGTTCCATCATCTTACGCATCTCCTCGGGGATTACCTCGTCAAAGAGCTTGTTGATTTGCTCCTGTTTTTTGAGCAGGTCTTCGTTGCCAAGGTCGTGTTCTTTCATGAAATCGGACAGTTTTTCCTGCTCCTGCTGCAGTTGGTTCCACTCATCCTGAATTTCTTGCTGCTTCTCCAAAAGCTCTTTCATTTTCTCTTTGTCAGACCAGTCCAGTTCTTTCTTCTGGAGCAGGTCTTGCAGCATCTTTTCGATGGCGTCTTGCAGCTTGTCGGCCTCTTGCGACTTTTGCTCAAGGCGTTCCATAATGTCTTCCGAGGTGTTGTCGGCAATGCTGTCTAAAGCAGCTTCAGAGGGTTTATAATAGGTAAAGGTCTCTGAGCGTTTCGACTTGGGTCCGTGGAAGCCGTCGTTGTCCCACACCTCAAAATAGACCTCCATATTCTGTCCGGGCAGGACACCTAGGCTGTCCATGTTGAAGCTGTAGAAGAAAGAGGAGCGGGTCTGCTTCAGGTCGATGGGTACGCTCTTGACGATGCTTTTTTCAATGGGTTCTTTGACCTTGCAGTTGAAGGTCAGTTTGCTGAAGCCGTAATCGTCGGTAATCAGACCTGAATAATAGACATCGGTGGATAACTGTTCGTCGAAGGATTCTACGCGGATGTCAGGATAAGCATCGGGCAGCACATCGACGGAGAAGGGTAGGGGATCTATAATGTTATTCCAGGCGTTTTCAACCTGCACCTCAAACTTGGTTGACTGAGCGGCCACAAACTGATAGTTGAAGATGTCGTCTTGAGCAGTCAGAGCGGTTAATAGCGAGTCGCGGGTCACAGAGATTTTTTCCGTGTTGCGGGTGATGAAGCTGAAGGTGAGTTGAGTGCCTTGGGGGACGATGAGTCGGGTTTTGCCTTCAAGGGTCTCGTTGCTGCGATGGATATAGGAAGGATATTTCACCTCACAGCGATAGGAGAGTAGGGTAGGGTTGGGGTGTACTGTGATATGGATGGGTCGGCTGCTGTAATCGCCCCCCATCACATAAAAGGTCAAATCGTCATACAGATTCTTGAAGGTATAGCTGAAATCGTTGGTAGATGCTTTAGTCATCAATTGCTGCCCCAGTTCGCTCTTCACGTAGAAGGCATCGGGGATGCGGTCACCTTTCACCTTAATGCTGAACTTTACCTCCTTGCCTTGGGTGGTTTCTATTTCGTCTTGCTCAATCTCAACCTGATAGGGGAGGGGTTTTTCATAAGCTTGTTCGTAGTTGACGATTCGTTGCGTGGGCTGCACGGCAAACGAAGGGAGAAACACTATCAACAAAATCAGCAGGAGCAATAATCCAAAAAAGACACCTAAATACTTTAAGTTGCCTCGCAAATCGACAGCATCGCTAAATCGGATAGGGGAGAGGTGGGCACTACGCTGGTCAATAGCCGCAGCCAACAGGGCGTTATCGGCAGAGATCCCTGAGCCTGTTGAAGAGCCGACCTTATCATAAGAAGTTTCCATCTGGCGACTCAGCTGTATCGTATTCAACAGCTTGTCCTTAATATCTGGGAAGAACTTGCCAATCAATACCGAGGCCTGTTCCACAGACATCTTCTTTCGGAATCGTATCAGATTGACCAACGGAATCAGGAAATAATAAATGCCCACAAAGGCGCTGCCTGCCAAAAGGAAAAGGAACAGCACGAACCTGCCTTTGGATGGGAACCAAGAGAAATACTCCAACCCATTGATAAGCAGATAGAAGACTATCCAAAGCACAGCACCCACCAACACGCCTTGTATCAGGCGGTTAAGGTAGTACTTCCGCGTGAAGCCTTCGATTTTCCCTATCAATCCATTTAGTGCAGACATATCCTAATTTAGAATAACCTGCAAAGATAGGGATTTTTGTTGACACTATGATAAAAAAAGAATTGCCTCGCAAAAGCGAGGCAATTCCAATAGATTGTTTTTTAACAAGAAACCTTAGTCACCCAACGTGGCCACCATAACGGCCTTGATGGTGTGCATGCGGTTCTCAGCTTCGTCGAAGACGATGCTGTTCTTGCCTTCGAAGACGTCTTCCGTGACTTCAACGCCATCCAAACCGAACTTCTGATGAACATCGCGACCAACTTTGGTCTCGAGGTTGTGGTAAGCCGGCAGGCAGTGCATGAACTTGCAGTTCGGGTTGCCCGTCATTTCCATCATCTCCTTGTTGACTTGATAAGGCATGAGGAGGTCGATACGCTGTTTCCACACTTCATCGGGTTCACCCATGGATACCCACACGTCGGTGTAGAGGAAGTCGCAGCCCTTGACACCCTTCTTCACGTCGTCGGTAACGGTCACCTTGGCACCCGTTTCCTTGGCGATTTCCTTGCAGGTGTCGATGAGCTCCTTGTTGGGTTGCAGTTCCTTGGGAGCCACGATACGGACATCCATACCCATCTTGGCACCACCCACCATCAGTGAGTTACCCATGTTGAAGCGGGCATCGCCGCAGTAGGCGAAGGTCACTTGGTTGAGGGGTTTGTCGCTGTGTTCCATCATGGTGAGGAAGTCGGCGAGGATTTGGGTGGGGTGGAACTCGTTGGTCAAGCCGTTCCAAACAGGAACGCCAGCGTATTTGCCGAGCTCTTCAACGATATCCTGACCGAAGCCACGATACTCGATACCGTCGAACATACGACCCAGAACGCGGGCGGTGTCCTTCATGGATTCCTTAACGCCAATCTGTGAGCCGGTGGGGCCGAGATAGGTGACATGAGCACCTTGATCCTTGGCGGCGACTTCGAAAGCGCAGCGGGTGCGGGTCGAGGTCTTTTCGAAAATCAGGGCGATGTTCTTGCCCGTGAGGTGAGGTTGTTCGGTACCTGCATACTTGGCGGCCTTAAGGTCGGCAGCGAGTTTCAGGAAAAAGCGGATCTCTTCCGGAGTGAAGTCCAAAAGCTTCAGGAAGTTTCTGTTTCTGAGGTTAAAAGCCATTACTATTTAATTTAATGATTAAAGATATTCTTTTGTCGCTTCGCGTCATTGCGAGGCACGAAGCAATCCAGATTCAAATTTCGCTGCAAAATTAGTCATTTTCTTATCTCATCCAACCTTCAACGCGATAAATCTTTTCCAATAGCTTGGTTTCTTCGCCTGTACTCGCATTTTTGTGCCAAACTTCAATGCGAGCGGCATAGTAATCTTCCCAATCTCCTTCATAAATCGTAAAGCCTTTCTTATACACAAGTTGGCGGAATGTATGCGTTGTATCAATTTTAACATTGCTTCTTTCAGCAATCTCGTATTCTGACAAACGAACATTCTTGGTCACCTCATAACAACGAAGAAATATCTCGCCTTGTGGCAATGGGCCATAATAGAAGCTATATTTGTACATACCACCTTGGAAATCATTCCAGATTTGAAGATAAGTATCTGGATTTAGGCTATCTATCTCGGCAACATCAGGTGTATTATCGGAATAGCCGAACGCGTCCTTATGATTGTTGTCATTGGTATAACCCCAAGGTAGGTTGTATACCATTCCTTCGGGTATCTTATGTATTCTGCCAAAACCATCAGGTGAGCTCAATGAAACCATTGCAAGAAGAAATCCAAAAAGAAGTACTATTAAACAAGAAAACGATAATGAGGTAAGAAATTTCCTCCATTGTTTGTTGATGAGCAAGAAAACCCACGAAACGACAAGACCAATGAATGTCAGTGCTAACAACACACAAACAATGTCTTCAAAAACCGTAGGCACCGTAGAAAACAATAACGTTAATATAAACATTAAAGCAGCCAATGATATGGGAAACGCCCACCAGTATTTCAAAAACCAATGTTTCATAATGTGTTTATGTTAATTGTCAATCTTTTTTCTTGTACCAATCAATTTTTTGTGTCGCAAACATGGCAATTCCCAGAATTATGAAGAGGCCGACACTTCCCACAAGTAGGGCATAGCTCTCCAATTGCAGCAAAACATAGACAAAAGCATAAAGCACTGTTAGGAGGAGACCGATGCCCAAGGCGGTTTTTCTGTCTTTTGCAATCGAAGCCATAAACACGACAATCATCCCGATGGTCATTACGCTGGCAATGAGATAGGAGAGTCCGAAATTGATATGCTCGGAGAAGGACAGCAGCAAGGTGTAGAAAATGATGAGCGCGATGCCGATAAGGAGATACTGCACAGGATGGATGGGTGTAGCCTTGCGCATTTCCACAAAAAACACCGCTGCAAAGGTGAGCAGGATGATGAGGAAGGCATACTTGATGGCGCGGTCGGTCTGTTGGTATTGCTCCACAGGAACTTTCAAATTGACGCCAAATGTTGAGGACGAAAGTTGTCGGTTGTTATCGCTGTTGCGTGAAAAAAACTGCGGGTAGTCGCGGTTGATGGCTAACACTTTCCATGAGGCTTGAAAGCCATTGTCGTTCACTTGTCGTTCATCGGGTAAGTAATAGCCATTGAAACTCGGTGTAGTGCAGTCGGAGTTCAAGTTGACAACGGTGGTTTGCCCTAATGGTGCAAACATCAGATTGCCAGAACCTTTGAATGGAATGGCTACAGCAAAGTCGAGGGTTTTGCCTTCCAAGAGACAGGATAAGTCAATGGGGCAAGAGAGGCCGTTCCAATACTCTCCACAGGCTTCCATATCATATTTTTTCCCGTCCAAGTTGAATGTCACATTATCGCGCAGACCCCTTAAATTCGTGATGTCAACAACGATGCGAGCATCCTCGAAATGCCAGGTTTTATTGTGCTGGTTCTTGTCGAAATCTTTGGGCAACTTGAATTGTCCCGTAAGGTCAAGTTCGGTTTCATAGGTTGTGAAATCGTAGATGCCCCGTTTCAATGCCTTGGTGCTTATATCACCTTTCACTTCCAATGTCTCGGGCAGCAAAATCATCGCGTGGCGTTCTGTGGAGGTATTCCAAGAGTAGGTTACCTCAATGAAAGGTCCAGTCAGTGTTTGGCTACCGCCCCATTTCTCAAACACTTCATTTTCAGCACTTCTCTCGGTGCCTTGCCTTTCTGAAACCAAGTTCTGAATCAAGTCTTGAGGGATGAGAAACGCAACGCACATCCCCGCGATGAGCAGAAGTTTCAGTCCTGGACGGGCTTTTTTCGCAAATTGGCGGTTTTCGTTTTCCACAGGCAGGTTTCCCTTGTCTTCCATGTTTCTTTCTGTTGTCATGATGTTTAGTTTTTAATGGTTGTTTATGATATTGAAAGTACTTTGAATTTCAAAGCTAAATAGTCAAAAAAAGATTCGTCTCATTGTTGGGTGTTTATGAATGACGCAAGGGCTTGAATGTGAGCAGAGAAGGCAGCACGACCCAAATCGGTGATGGAATAGCTCGTGTTGGGTTTGCGGCCGATAAACTTCTTCTCGCAGTGGATATAACCCAGTTCCTCAAGGCTGCGGGCGTGGCTGGCCAGGTTGCCATCGGTGAGTTCGAGCAGCGACTTCATCATGGTGAAATCCACCGACTCGTTGGCCATCAGCACCGACATGATGCCGAGCCTGATCTTGCTCTCGAAAGCCTTGTTCAAACCGTCCAAATTGGCAATCATGGCTCATTTTCTCCTTCCATATTTCAGCATGAAAATGATTCCGAAAACGATATGAAACACACCGAAACCGAGGAACCAAGTCAGCACGGCATAGTCGACCAAGAAACAGTCGATGAGGCCCAAAGCTAATTCGGCGTAACCCAAGTAGCGCAATTCCGAATAACTGAAATGACTGCTGTTGATGAGTGCCAAGCCATAGAAAATCAGTGTGATAGAAGAGACAAGGCCATAGTGTTGTTGCGAGAGCAAAGCAAAGCAAAGCAAGCCGCCGGCAGCCATCGGAATGAAGAAATTGAGCAGCAACCGGCGCATGGTTGTATCGAAGGTGAAGCGAAGTTTGAAGTGCCTGGCCTTTAGGTAAGACATGACAAACACCGTCGCAAAGGCCACAACCAACAAGACAATGGCGATGATAACGGTGGTGCGCCATTTGGCAGGTGTGTTGATGTGGTAATCACCCATGCAGAAATAGATGTAGGCCGAAACCAACGAGGCCAAAATGCCCACGATGACGATAGACAACCCACTGATTGCCTTGAACTTGGATGAACGCTCCATCATCTCCTTGATGTCGTTCAGTGTATTGAGAACTTCCTTGTTTTCCATAGTTATTAAAGTACTTTGCGCTGCAAAGTTACAACTATTTTCTTACATGGCAAGTTTTTTTTGTGCAGTTTCCGTATTTTTGCAGCCTAAAAATGAAAAATCAACGCATATAAAACTACGAAAATGAAAGAAGTCAGAGTAAGATTTGCTCCCAGCCCAACGGGACCTTTACACATCGGGGGCGTGCGTACCGCATTATATAACTACTTGTTTGCCAAGAAGAACGGTGGTAAAATGATTCTCCGTATCGAGGATACCGACCAGACCCGTTTCGTGCCAGGTGCCGAACAATATATTGTTGAATCTTTGGACTGGTGTGGCATCAAGTTCGATGAAAGTGACTATGTGGGTGGTGAATACGGTCCATACAAGCAGAGCAACCGTAAGCACCTTTACAAGCAGTATAGCGACGAACTCCTGGCAAAAGGCTGTGCCTACATCGCTTTCGATACCGCTGAGGAACTGGAGAAATACCGCAAGGATGCTGAAGCCAATAAGCAGACCTTCATCTACAACTGTCAGAGCCGCAAACATTTACGCAACAGCTTGACGATGAGTAAAGAAGAGGTTGACAAATTGATTGCCGACGGTGTGCCTTACACGGTTCGTTTTATGATTCCTGAGGATAGGGAAATCGTGATGCACGACCTGATTCGTGGAGAGGTGAAGGTGCAGACGAATACCCTTGACGATAAAGTCTTGTTCAAATCAGACGGAATGCCCACCTATCATTTGGCCAACATCGTTGATGACCACCTGATGAAGATTAGTCACGTCATTCGTGGCGAGGAGTGGCTGCCTTCGATGCCGCTTCACGTGATGCTGTATGAGGCTTTTGGTTGGGAGGCACCTCAGTTTGCCCACCTGCCTCTGCTGCTGAAGCCAGATGGCAACGGAAAACTGAGCAAACGTGATGGTGACCGACTGGGCTTCCCTGTGTTCCCCATGTATTGGGTCGACCCGAAGACTGGCGATACTGCTATGGGCTACAAGCAGTCAGGCTACTATCCAGAGGCATTCATTAATATGTTGGCTTTGCTGGGCTGGAATCCGGGTACCGAACAAGAAATCTTCACAATGGACGAACTCGTTCAGGCTTTCTCCTTGGAGCGTTGCAGCAAGAGCGGCGCCAAGTTCAATGTGGAGAAGACCAAGTGGTTCAATCACGAATGGCTGATGCGCAAATCCAACGAGGAAGTTGGCAAAGATTACCAGGCTTGGCTGAAGACCGAGAAGGGCATCGAGACTCCGATTGACTTTGCTGTGAAAGTCGCTGGTTTGGTGAAGGATAGAGTCAACTTCGTGAAAGAGATTTGGGACCAGAGCTTCTTCTTCTTCGAGGCACCTACCGAGTACGACCCCGTGACGGTAAAGAAACGCTGGAAGGAGAATTCTGCCGAGACCATGCTCAAGGTGAAGGAAGTCATTAAGGGTATCGAGCCTTTCACTTTAGCCAATATCGATGAGACTTTGAACAACTGGATTACCAGCAATGAGCTGAATATGGGTCTGGTGATGAACGGCCTCCGCCTGATGGTGGTGGGAGCTGGCAAGGGACCTCATATCGGCGAGATTCTTGAACTTTTGGGAGAAGAAGAAACCCTCAAGCGCATTGATGCGGGTGTGAAGGCTTTGGGATAATTCAGCCTATCGTTTTTTCTTGAAAAACTCCGTCAGCATGGCGAGACATTCGTCATGCATTACTCCTTTTGCCGTTTTGGTTTTGGGATGTAGCATATTGCCGAAACGCGAGAATCCATTTTTGGGGTCGTCGGCAGCCCAAACGATTTTGCCGACGTGGGAATGACACAAGGCACCGGCACACATGGGGCAGGGTTCCAAGGTGACATACAATGTGCATTCGTCCAAGTATTTAGCCCCTAAGGCATTGGCAGCTGCGGTGATAGCAAGCATCTCTGCATGAGCCGTTACATCATTGAGGGTCTCGGTTTGGTTATGGGCACGAGCAATAATCTTATTATTGCACACCACTACAGCCCCGATGGGGATTTCATCCTCTTCAAGTGCCAGCTGGGCCTCTTGATAGGCCTGCTTCATGTAGTATTCGTCGGAGAAAACGGAGAGCATTATTTTAGTTTAGAGTTGAGAGTTTAGAGTTTAGAGTCAGTTGAAAGTGTAGAGTTGATAGTTTGCAGTTGTCAGTTTGCAGTTGGGGGACTGAGTGCCGCTTTGCGTCATTGACTATCGTCGAATCTGACGATTTGCGAGGAATGAAGCAATCTAGACATGAAGTATCAAATAACAATCTCATATTTATCCCAATCGGGACCTAAAGGGAATTTCGTGCGGAAACGCAGCAGCGGCTCGGCTTCAAGGGTGCAGTGTAATACGGCCTCTTGATAGGGCTCTGTGTGGGAAATAACCAAACCACGGGAATTAATGACCTGTGACTCACCGCTGTAATGCAGCCCGTAGGCATCTTCACCTACGCGGTTGACACCTATCCAATAGGCTTGGTTCTCGATAGCACGAGCCTGCAGGAGTGTGTGCCATACGTTCATGCGTGAGTCGGGGAAGTTGGCGAGGTAGAAAGCCAAGTCGTATTCGTATTGTCCGTTTTGGTATCGGTTTCTTGCCCAGATAGGGAAGCGGATATCATAACATACCATAGGCCTGATTTTCCAGCCATTCAGTTCCACTATCAGTTGTTTGTTACCACGTTCCACTAACTGGTCTTCGCCACCCATGGTGAAGGTGTGCCGCTTGAAATACAGCTCGTAGCTGCCATCAGGACGCATCCAGACGAGGCTGTTGTAGTAATGCCTGTCTTGTTCCAAAGGGAAGGTGGCACAGATAACCGCATTCAAGCTTTGGGCTTGATGGTGTAGCCATTGCATTGTAGGCCCGTCTTCCTTCTCGGCGAATTGTTTGGGGTCGACAGGGAAGCCCGTAGTGAAGGTCTCGGGTAAGAGAATCAAATCGGTGCCGGGTTGTACTTGTTCCAGCCAGTGACTGAAATGTTGAAAGTTGGCGTTTTTGTCCTCCCATCGGAGGTCGGCTTGGATATAGGCGATGTTCAAGTTGTTCATAATTCAGAGTTTAAATGGTAATGTCCGCTGCCGTAGGTCTTCACCTCATAACCGTTTTCGGTGGGCAGACAAACCTCAGCTGTGGTATTGGCGGGAATGGTGAAGTCCCATTCAAAATGTTTCCCTTCGCGTTTCCAGTTGCTCTCGATGCGGCCTGAGACAGAATTGTAGGCGCAGTTCACAAAGTCCAGTCCGTCAATAGGGTAGGGCTTGAGCTGGATTTTACTGTAGCCGGGTTCCAAGGCACGAATGCCTCCGAGGTATTCGTATTCCCAAAGAATCAGGTCGCCAAGCAGCATCACGTGGTTGCCAGAGTTCATCGAAGGGTCGGCGGTATTGCCGTTCCAGAGCTCCCAGATAGTGGTAGCGCCGTTGCGGACCATATAGCCCCAGCTGGGATAGGTGTCATTGGAGGCAATCTTCAAAGCCAAGTCGCCACGTCCGTATTCCGTCAGGGTACGCATCAGTTGTTGGATGCCCACTACACCTGTAGAGACGTGACCTCCGCATTCATTCTCAGTTTTGTCCACGATGCTTTCAAAGACCTTGTTCTCGACTTCCTTTGGCACCATACCGAACCAAAGGGGAAGGATATTGGCTGTGACGGTGTTGTTGGCATAGCGCCCCGTCTCGCGGTCAAGGTATTTGTCGTTGAAGGCGATGGTGGAGGTGAGGATTTCCTGCTTGAAGTAGGCCGCATCCTTTTCATAGCCAAGGATTTCAGCGAATTTGGCCATCTTGCCGCAGAGGTAGCAGTAGAAGGGGGTGGAAATCACCGATGACTCAGTAATACGATTTCGGTCATTAGAGTGAATCATCTCCAACGACTCGGGCGGCATACACCAGTCGCCATAGGTGTCGCGAGTCATGATACCTCCCTTCATATACTCGTTTTTCATGTGAAACATCCAACGCTTTAGGGCATCAAAGTGCTGAGACACAATCGTTAAGTCACCGAAACGGGTGTAGAGCATATCGGCAACGGTGATGACGGCACCGGGCCAGGTCATATTGTCGGTATAGCCTCTCCAGTAGGGAGGGATGACATTGGGCAGCGAGCCGTTTTCCCATTGGCTGTCTTCAGCATCGGTGAGCCATTTGGCGTAAAGCTGGTGGTTGTTGAAGATGTAAGATTCGCCATAATTGCCTGTGGTGCGGTCTCCAGTCCAGCCCATGCGTTCATCCCGTTGCGGACAGTCGGTAGGCATCGAGCGGTAGTTGCCTCTGATGCCCCAGTAGGCATTGCGATATACGGCATTCAGGATTTCGTTGGAGGTCTCAAAAGAACCCGTGACAGGCATCTCGTCGTAGATGACCCAACCCTCGAAGTCGTCTATAGTGGGCTGCTGGCGCAGGCCGGAGATTTCCACATAGCGGAAGCCGTGATAGACGAACATCGGATGCCATTCCAGTTGAGAGTTTGGAGTTGAGAGTTGAGAGTCAGTTGAGAGTTGAGAGTTGAGAGTTGAGAGTTGAGAGTCAGTTGAGAGTTGAGAGTTGAGAGTTGAGAGTTGAGAGTCAGATGAGTCCTTCGACAGGCTCAGGAACCGTTGAGAGTTGTTAGATATGATGATATAGTGGTCGGTGTTTTCTGAGCTACGAAGATTGGCGGTATAGAGGGTGCTGTCGGGGGTGAGGAGTTCGGCAAAGCGCAACACGATTTCATCGCCTGAGTGCAGTCCCCTCGCTTTCATATTAATGAAGCCCACCATATTCTGACCCATGTCGAGGTACCATTTGTCGCCTTTTTGGAACAGGCTGACGGGTTTCAGCTTCTCCATCACGGTGATGTTGGGGTTGGGCTGGGGACTGAGTTGGCCTTCGGGAGCTTCCACGATTTCAGCTGGGAGCCAGGCTGAGGCATCATAGCCGGTCTCTGTCCAAAGACCGAGCTCATAGTTCTCGTCGTAGGTCTCTCCGTCCCATTCGTTGGCGGTGCGGATGGGTCCCCGGTTGGTGATGCGCCAGGTCTCATCGCTGACTATCATGTCTTTGGAGCCGTCTTTGTAGGTCACTTCCAATTGCAGCAGCAGGCGAGGTGTGCCAAATCCAAACACGTGCTCTGTCCCGTCCCAGTTGGGGTTGGCTGCATTATAGCGGATGGAGGTAAAGCGGCCTCCTTCAAGGATGATGCCTATGGCATTGTCGCCGCTGTTGAGCATAGAGGTTACATCGTAAGTGTTGAAATACACACGTTTGGAGTACCACGAAAGGGTAGGCTTCAGCAGTTCCTCAGGGGCGATTTCTTGTCCGTTGAGATAGGCACTATAGACACCCATACCGCTGACGTAGAGTCTCGCCTCGCTGATGTCGTCCTTAAGGGCGAAGTCCTTGCGCAGATAACGTGCTGCAAGGCGGGTTTTACCTACCAGCACATCGTCCTCAAACTCATGCCCAATCCATTTCGCCTGCCAGTCCCTTTGTTCCAGCAGACTGATTTCAAAGGATTGTACCTCGCTTTCCACCTTGGTTTTCCTGCCTCCATTGGCGGTCACCGTCGTGATGACCTTCCAGAAGGCTTTGTCGCGGCTTCGAAACGGTTCGTAGGTGACAGAGAGACCCAGCATAGGGATGTTAAGCATCTGGCTTGATGCCACCGTCTTGGAGTCCCAAAGGTCACCGATGCCCCTTTGGGCGTACTCGGCAGTGGAGGCCACGATGATGCGGTAGTCCTGTTGCACGACGTTGTTTTCCGTCGATTCATACTGCCAGCTGAAGTGGGGTTGATTCGTCGCCAAAGCCCGTGAGCCGTCTTGTTGTTCTACGGTTGGGTTGACGATGCTGACCTCAAACGGGTGATTACAGGAAGTAAAGACTATGACAGCAAGGGCAAATAATGATAACAGATGGTTTTTCATACTCGGGTGATTATCGTTGGCAAAAATAGGGATTTTTTGCATACGCACTAAATCCTCATCGCGGGTGCAGATTCGTAAGCTCACCAACCCCCCAGTTTGCTTGTGGCAAACTCCCAGTTTGGCGGCACCAAACTCATAGTTTGCTTGTACCAAACTCACTAGGTTCTAAAATGTCCGATTCGGGGGTGGCTTTTGCTTGAACTTATGCAGTTATGCAGTTATGACTTTAGACAGGAAGGATTCTTGAAACTTGACAAAAGAAAACTTATTATTATAATAATTTATTATTATAATAATAAAATTGTAATTTTTATGTTTGTTTTCCTTAGAAGTGCAAATCGAAAAACCTTAATGTCCGAAGTGCATAAGTCATAAGTGCATAAACTTAGCGTTTTTTGTATCAAACTCACGAGGCGGTAAACGACTGCCTGCCGTTTACCGCCCGACTGCCAGCCGGACGGTAAACGGTTCGAAGCCGGCTTGGTGCCCGAAACTTACCCAGTTACCCGGTAGTGTTTCAACCAGTGTGTCCGAAGTCTGCTGACTTCAAGGATGTAGTGCAGAGTTAGACAATAAAGAAACCTATAAGTTGCAAGTTTCAATAGAAAGTGTTATTTTTGCAGCATAATCATCACAGGAGGTGCCATCAAATTGACTCGCACCATGCAAGAACGAGAACACACCTTGCAGGAATTGGAGAAGATGGAGAAGGTTAGGAATTTCCTGATTAAGGAGGGCGTGTTTGACGAAGACAGTTTCACAGATTATCAAAAGGAGGTTGAACTATGACACAAGAAGAAGCCATCGCTCGTTTGAGCCGTTACCAATCGGATGAGCCGTCAAAGTGGCGCGAGGAAGAGGAAAAGTGCCATCAAGCCAAAGAAGCCGGGTGGCTGCGGTATTCCCGCAGGATTGCCATTAAGATTGCCGTTGCCATGAAGCGACAGAACCTCTCGCGACAGGATGTTGCCGATAGGATGGGCTGCTCACCGCAGTACAATCACGCTTGTTGAAAGGTGAGGAGAACTTCTCGCTCGAAACCATCTGCAAGCTGGAAGATGCCCTCAATATCGCCATTTTGCAGTATGAGTTTGCGTAATTATGATGAACTGTTTTTTCAGAAAAGTACTCTGTATAGATTTTTCTTCGTAAGTTTGCCACGTAAAACAAATACGGCTATAGTACAAGACACTAGATGATATGACTGTCCCACTGTCCCGGGGGCAATAGGCGTGGGACAGTGGGACAGCCTTACATTATTTGAATTTGAAAACGATAGGAAGGTTAAAATATACCTTCACAGGTTTGCCTCCTACCTTACCAGGTTCCCAGTTTGGCATGGACTTCACCACGCGGATAGCCTCTTCATCCAAATCTTTGAACTCGTCAGACTTCCTAAGCAACTGGATGTCTGAAATTGCGCCGTCTTCGTTGACCACAAACTGGACAAACGTACGGTATTCGGCCAATTTAGGGTTTTCATCAGTGTTGCCTTTGTATTTCTCAGGCATAATCAGATTCTTTTGGATATATTCCATCAAGGCTTTGTCGTCGCCCGGGAATCGCGGCATTTCCTCTGCAATTCTGTAAACGCCGTCTTTATCGGGCTTCATGTCGGCTTTATTATTGGATTGTGAGGTTTGGTCATCTAACTTGAAGAAGATAGGCAAGGTGTAATGTACACGGACAGCTTTTCCAGCCTGTTGTCCTGGCGTCCATTTCGGCATTGACTTCACCACACGGATACCCTCCTCGTCGCAACCGCCTCCGATGCCACGTAGCAGTTTCACTTCTCCGATGCTGCCGTCTTTCTCAACGACAAACTGTATGAATACGCGACCTTGAACGCCTTCATCCTTGGCTTTCTGTGGATATTTGACGTTCTTGCCGATAAACTCCATCATGGCTGTTTCGCCACCAGGGAACTTGGGCATCTGATCAACGATGTCATAAATGGTATCGTTCTTGTTTTCCAAAGCCCAAGCGGGGTTTTCTTCCGTTGTCTGGATGCTGAGTTTGAAGTTATCAGAAGAGATGCTGAAAGGCTCAACGCTATACAGCATCGTGTCGCCGTGCTTCTCTATCTCGCTGAGGGTGAACTTGATGCTCTCGTTGGGCGTTCCGTCGGCATTGCAGCAAGTGGCCGTGATTTTGTTGCGCATCTCGCCTGTAATCGGGTCGGGAGCCTCGGTAGTCTTAAACTGGATGTAAGAACCATCTTCGTTGTAGATGATGGTATCCGTCAGATTCATCGGGTTGCCGAAATCGTCAAAGATTTCGAATTGTCCGATTTCGACATTAATTTGTTTTTTCTCGGGCTGTTGTTCCTGAGCCGTCACTTTCGTGTTGGCAATCAGCAGGACGGCCAGCACGGGCAATGTCGCCAAGAGCCTCCACCAGAGGCCCTTGGCCTTTTCGTTTCTTGTAATCATCTTGATTCTTTTTTTGGTAAGGATTAAACTGAAATTATTGCTAATGCCGCTGAAGTCCGCAGCCGTGCACTGCTGTAGGATCAGCATCATGTAGTCTTTTTTGTCAATACCGGTGGCCACCACGTCGCGGTCGGCTTGGTATTCGTGAAGGCTCTGCAACTCCTTCTTGTACTTGTAGATGAAGGGATTGAACCATTGCAGGATAATCATCACTTCGGCAAAGAGGATGTCCCATGAATGGCCGTGGGCGATATGGCTCTGTTCGTGCCTTACGATGTCGGGTGCAACGCTTTCATCGGGGAAGAAGGCATAGCGGAAGAAGGAGAAAGAGCCTTGATTATTTCCTGTAAACACAGCCGTGTAGCCTTCACGCTTTTCTTTTGGTGAGCGGACGATGAGCACCACGAGTCTCCCCACCTTGACGAGGAAGAGGAGCAACATTACCGCTACACCTATAATATAAACACCGCCTACAACCTGCCAGACACCCAGCTGGATACGAGGTTGTGAAGCCGTTTCTAAGGTCGTTTCGGCCTCAAGCAGCGCCGTTTGTCCTTCTGGTGTGACGGTAATTTCGTTGAGGAATACGCCGCCAAACAGGTCTTGCTTCAAATTCACCATTTGCGGTGAGCTTTGCCCCATCTGCATCCCGATGAAGGGCAGCGCCAACGAGAACATCAGCGCCGTCAAGAGGAAGATACGGTTGAAGCGCAGGCGGTTGCTGTTATTGAACAGCACTCGATAGGCCAACCACAGCACGATGATGCCTGTAGTGACGGGGATCAGTTGGTTGATGATGAGTTGTTGTGCGTTCATGGCTTATTTCCTTTCTTCGGTTATGGCTTCGTCAATGACCTTTTTTAGGGCTTCCAGCTCTTCGAGGCTGAAGTTTTCCTTTTTGGCAAAGGCCGAAACGAGGTCGAGATACGAGTTGTTGAAATAACGCTCCACCACGCTACCAAGGTAGTGCTGCGAGTACTCCTCCTTGCTGATGGCTGGCGTATAGCGGTTGGCGCGACAGAAGGTCTCATGCTTCACGAAACCCTTGTTCTCCAATATCTTGATGACAGTCAGCACCGTATTGTAGGCCGGTTTGGGCTCGGGGAAGGCTGCCATAATCTCGTTGGCAAAACCCTGCTTGATGCTCCAGATGACTTGCATCACTTGTTCTTCTCCTTTGGTCAATTCTTTCATATTCAACGTTTTTATTGTTTTCAATACACTATATTAATCGTCTCGCGCAGTTCACGAAGACGCTTTTTGTCTTCATTTGACAAACCGAAATCATTCTCCCGCAAAATGAGCATTTCCATACCGGGCTTCTCGGCAAGCTCCCAAGGGAAACGCTCCAGCAGATTATGCTCGCAGTCGAAATCCCTCAGCGATTTCATCTTCGAAAGGTCGGGCAATTCCAGCAGGTGATTGTGGCTTACGCCAAACCGTTCTATCGAATCCATCTCGGCAATCCATTCGGGCAAGAAATGCAGGTCGTTGTGATGGATGTAGAAATATTTCAGCTGTTTCAGGTTGCGCAGGGTGTCGGGGATGACCTTGATGTGGTTGAACGACAGGAACAGTTGCTTCAAGCTGTCCATATTACCCACAAAGTCAGGGATTTCAGACAGATTGTTCTTGTAGAAATCGAGATGTCTCAAATGCCTGAAATTTGCCAGCACTTCGGGAATTTCCTCGAAATCATTCTCATAGAAAATCAGGCTCTTGAGTTGTGTCAGGTTGGCGAATGATTGAGGCAAAGCGTGTAGATTGTTTTTGCCGATATTAAGACTCTCGCAACGCAGCTGGCCGATGTTTTTGGGTAGTTTCTCAAGACCATTGCCGCCGATGAGGACTTGCTTGGCTTTTGAGAGATGCCGAATATCCGACGGACGAAGCTTCAGCTGGTTGAAGTTTAGGTTGATTTCCTCCAAACTGTCCAGTTCCGTAATCCATCTGGGGACATGCTTGATGCGGTTCCTCTCCAAACAGAGCCTTTTAAGACCTTTATAATACTTGATGCTATCGGGTATACGGTCAAGGTTACAGCTATAGAAGTCGAGATATTCCGTTGTATAGTCGTAATGACGCCTTGTGGCGCATGAGGTAAATACCACAAAACCAATCAGGACAGCTATTATGTATTTCGACTTTATCATTATTCAAATCGTTTTGACGCTGCAAATATAGAGAATAATTTGAATATATAACTAAAAAGTTAGTTATTTTATTGTGTTTTTAATCAAATATCTCGTAAGTCGCTGAAAAATAGGAATAAAAACAAAAAAAAGCAGTCGATTGCTCAACTGCTTTTTTGTCGGAGTGGCCCGACTCGAACGGGCGACCGCTTGCACCCCATGCAAGAATGCTAGCCAACTGCACCACACCCCGATTGCCTTAGCGGCTGCAAAAGTACGAATGTTTTTTGAATTGACACTCACTTTCGATGAAAATTTTTATCTTTGCCACAAAATATCTATAAACTCATTACTCCTAACTCCTAATTGAACACTATGGAACATATTGAATGTTTGATAATTGGCTCAGGTCCTGCGGGCTATACCGCAGCCATCTACACCTGCCGTGCCGACGTGAAAACTGTGGTCTACGAGGGCATGCAACCCGGTGGGCAGCTCACCCAAACCACCGAAATCGAGAATTTCCCGGGCTATCCCAAGGGCATCAACGGTCCTGAAATGATGGAAGACATCCGTCAGCAGGCCCTCCGCTTCGGGGCTGAGATTCGCGAGGGCGAGGTCACCGCTATCGACGTCAGCCAGCGTCCCTTCAAGGTGACGACGGAATACGACGGCGAGCTGCTGGCCGACAGCATCATCGTCTCTACCGGAGCTTCTGCCCGTTACCTCGGTCTGCCGACTGAGGAAGAGTTCAAGGGCGGCGGCGTATCAGCCTGTGCCACCTGCGACGGCTTCTTCTATAAAGGTAAGGACGTGGCCGTTGTGGGCGGCGGCGATACCGCCTGCGAAGACGCCACCTATCTCGCTAAGCTCTGCAACAAGGTGTACCTCATCGTCCGCCGTGATGTGCTTCGTGCCTCCAAAGCGATGCAGCACAGGGTGCTCAACACGCCCAACATCGAAGTGCTCTGGAAACACCAGACCAAAGAGCTCTTTGGCGAGCAGCAAGGTTTCATGAAGAAGCTGAAAGGCGCTGTACTCTATCACAGCGACACCAAAGAAGAGCGCACCATCTATGTGGACGGCTTCTTTGAAGCTATCGGTCACACACCCAACACCGAGCCTTTCAAAGGCATCCTCGATATGGACGAGGAAGGCTACATCATCACCAAGCCCAAGTCGACAGCCACCAACGTGGAGGGCATCTTCGCCTGCGGCGACTGTCAGGACCGCACCTACCGCCAGGCCATCGTGGCTGCCGGCACAGGCGCTATGGCTGGCATCGAGGTGGAGCGGTATTTGATAGCCAACAAGTAATAACGCCCCGAAGGGGCAAAAGCGATGCTATTCAGCACACAAATAAAAATCAAGCCACTAGAGCAGACCGTCCACTACGGCGACGGCCTGCTCTTCTTAGGCTCTTGCTTTGCCGACGAGGTGGGAAGCCTCTGCAAGGGCTTGGGCTTCAACGCCATGGTGAACCCCTTTGGCGTTTTATACAACCCCGCCAGCATCGCCCAATCTATGGAGCGACTGCAAAGCGGCAAGCCTTTCACCCACGACGAGGTTATTGCGGTAGGCGAAGGCTACTACTGCACCTTCAGCCACAACACCGACTTCTGGTGCCCCACCGAAGAATCCCTCCTCGAAAAGGCGAACACCCATCTTGCGAAAGCCCAGCGGCATTTCCTTCAATCCAACTGGGTCGTCATCAGCTTAGGCACCTCGTGGGTATTCCGCACCGCTCATCATGGCAATCCCAACGAAGCCACCCAGGTGGTCTCCAACTGCCACAAACTACCCGCCTCACAATTTGAAAGGCTATTCTTCTCAGTGGAGCAGTCTGCTCAATACCTTTCCGAAACCGTGAAGCAGCATCCCGACAAGCACTTCATCTTCACCGTTTCTCCCCTACGTCATTTGAAGGACGGTCTGCACGAGAACCAACTCAGCAAAGCGGCTTTGCTGTTGGCTGTCGACCAAGTGTGCAAAGCATACGACAACGCCCATTACTTCCCCGCTTACGAAATCCTCTTGGACGAGCTGCGTGACTATCGTTTTTATAAAGAGGATATGATTCACCCCAGCGAACAGGCGGTGCGCTACATTTGGGAACGCTTCACCGACTTCGCCATCAGTCCCTCAGAACAACCCGCGATGCAAGCCGCCACCGAATTAAAGCAGATGCTGTGCCACAAGCCCCTCTTTCCTGAGAGCGAGGCTTTCAAAAAGTTTGAAGCCTTAAAAGAAAAGAAAACCAACGAGTTAATGAATCATTACCCGTTGGTTCTCATAGAAAATCTCTGCTAAATAGGCTTTCCTGGAAAGGATTACTCTCCCAACTGTCTTCCAATTTCCTCCATCAGTTCCTCCCCTTCCAAGTTGCGGGCGACTATCATGCCGTCCTTGATGAGGGCGTTCCTAACCCGCCGTTTGTGGCTTGGGCAAAGGTGTGAATGGGTCGATGAGAGGAAACATAAACGTTTTCTCATAATAATAGGTCGAAATACTTTTCTTTGTAACCTGTAGGTTTACATTTTCGACAACTATAAAGGATAATTATTCGCTTCAACTGGTTGACGCTGATAATGAGCGTCATATGTGGGTTGTCTATATCTTTGCAAGGTGATTAATTAACCTTAAAACCGACGTGCCCGATGGGATAGAACTGGGTAAACATACGCATGAATTCTAGGAAAAGTACAATTGTTGCCTCGATCATACTGTTAATTACCTTGATAACTCCTATTGTTAGTTATGCACAAATTTGGGAAATTCTTGGAGGAATCGGTTCCGCTGTGCTTGATAATTACATAGATAATAGTTCCAGCTACTCAAATGAAGTCAAGCAATCGATGAAAAATGATCTCAATACAATTTCTAATTCGATAAATATCAATCAAAATGCAAGAAATGCCACAAGGGACGCTTCCCAAGGCAATTATTCAGGTGCAATAATCAAAGGAACTCAAACCCTTTTGAACGCTACGGGCAATCACGATTATGACACATATTTAAACAGTGCCAACCAAATCAATAATGCCAACCGAGAATATCAACAGGATATAAATAATGGAATGGATCGCCAAGAAGCTCTTGACAAAAGGAATACGAACATTGGGTATTCAACGGCTGAATCTGTAATAGAATTGCAGGATAGAATTGCTAAGGAAAGACTTGAAAAAGCTCGGCAACAAAGAGAAGCTGAACGACAATCGTGGGAAAGCAATAACTATTACGAAGCCCCTAACTATTATGAAAACAATACAGGAACTGCAACTTCTTCCTCAAATGTGTCAGGAAGTGCTTTAATAGCGCACATCAGCACAGCGGCCGTTCTGGATGTCATGCCCGACAAGGTCAAGGCTGAGAAAGAATTGGAGAGGTACTACGGTGAATTGGAGAAGCAACTACAATCCATGGCTCAGGAGTATCAGACCAAGTTGCAGTATTACGAAGGCAATCAGTCTACTATGTCGAATCTGACAAAGCAGTCGAAGGAAAAGGAAATCATAGATTTAGAAAATCGGATTCGGCAGTTTCAAGCAAATGCCGAGAGTGATTTTGAAGCCAAACGTGCCGAATTGCTAAAACCTATTCTCAACAAAATCCAAAATGCAATAAACGCAGTTGCAAGCGAGAATGAATTATCCTATGTTATTGACATTAGTACGGGGGCAGCTGTTTTTTTGGGTGAAGACTCTATTGATATTACATATATGGTCATGAAAAAATTAGGAATTTAAATAAAGAACGCTAACTAACCCCGAAGAGCCTAATGGGATATAACTGGGCAAAAAGAATAAGATGAAAAAAATAGCATTAATTTTAATCGCAATGGTAGGTTTTGTCTTTGTGGCAAATGCACAACAAGATAAAGCAAATGTTCCTGGTGATAATGGTAACACAGTTCTCGTCTCTGTTTCAGAGGACAGTCACACCTCTTCAACTATCACATTCTATAACAATTCCACAAAATCAATAGAGGTCTGCGTCAGTGTTTACAATGACCAAGGCAGTGAGGTTGGAAAAGGTTGCTATTCTATTCCTGGCGCTTCTGAGCAAGGTTATCATTCTGAAACTACAAAAACACTTTCCAAAATAGGGGCGTGCAGCTCGTGTTCATCTGGCTGTGAGACGAAAAGAATTAAAATAACTTCTGTGAAATAGTATCAAAGAAACAGTATTTCACATACAAAGGCGCTAACAGAAGTATCGATGTTAAAGTACGTCCAGAAGACGATTTTGGAACAGCCCTAATATGTAGTGCTTCTGTTACGGGAGTGGTGCCTGCGACAAAAGAATTAACTTTAATATAATAACTAATAATCAACGAATTATGAAAAAAATATTGTTTATTTGCTTTGCAGTAATCGGACTTGTCTTTACTGCAAATGCACAAGACAGAATTAAAATCAAAGAAAACTTGTATCTTGTCAGTTACGGTAATTCTGTCGTTATTGAAGACGAAGAAAACCAACGTACAATAAGTATGTCTATCGCTCAAGAAATTATTGACCAAAACAATGGGGAAGCTGTCTACAATATTGTATGTGGTAAATGGACTAAACGAGTAGTCAAATATGGTTTGAAAGCAGCAGTTGCAGAGGGTATAAAAGCAGCAGCATTAACACAAGGTGCTAGTCTGGCAGTATCTGCGACAGCCGAATTGGCAAATTGGATTTATGATGATGTCTGTGAGTATTATGGGGAAAAATACAAATAGCTATTCTAGCAAATCTCATAGCGTATAGTTGTAAGGTGCTTCTGCAAAAAGCGAAGCACCTTTTTTTTCAATTAATTGTTTCTGATTTGGAAATTATTCCTACTTTTGTCCTTACAAAACAAATAACTATAGATAGAATAAAAATAATGACATAATCACACCGAGCTTTACGCTCTTATTCTCGAAACTGATAATCGGCAAAATTGAAGTGAAAGTAGAATATGTAGCGAATGGTTCGCGTCTTAGGGCGTGAATTATTTGTTGTTTATTTCCTTTCACGGGCTTTGCCGAGCCTTCAGTTTCGAATAAGCAAACAGATGGTTCCGCCCTTTCTGTTTGCTTACAGAGCAAAGCTCCCGAAAGGCAAACGCAATGAAAGAAGAACTGCATATAGGAGAACTCATCAAAGCAGAATTGGCTCGACAAGGACGAAGCATTACCTGGTTGGCTGAGCAGTTGAATTGTTCGCGACAGAATGCCTACAAAATCTTCCGTCGCAAATGGATTTACACTGATTTACTGTTAAGAATCAGCATAATATTAGATTATGACTTTTTCAAGTACTTTTCGGATTGGCTCGAAAAAAGAGATGAATCTATTACCAAATAACCATTTTGGAAGGCAGTATTTTTTCGAAAAAAAAACGAAAAATCGGTTTTTTTTTGTACTTTTGCTTGCTCAAAATACATAACTATGAAAGCAACCGTTTTAAATGATGCGCAATTGGAATTACTGAAAATGATGTCTTTTTTCAGCAGCCCTGAAGCATTAGGAGATTTGAAGCAGGCTATTTCAAACTATTTCGCAAAGAAGGCTGAAGATGAAATTGATCGGCTTTGGGAAAATGGAACCTTAACTGAGGAAAAAGTGGAAGGTTTTCGCAGTCTCCATGAACGCACTCCGTACCCAGCCCAATAGTATGACCAACATTGTACTGGATACCAATAGCCTCATTATGGCTATCTCGGCAAGGAACATTTACCATAAGATTTGGCTTTCGTTCCTTGAGGGTGATTATTGCCTTTGTATTTCCAATGAGATTCTTGAGGAATATGTGGAAGTAATCAGCAACAATATCAATCCCGATGTGGCAAGGTATGTCGTTTACACCATTTTGGAACGAAAGAATGTCCGTCAGATTTCAGCTTACTACAAATGGAATCTGATAACAGCCGACCCTGATGACAACAAATTTGTTGATTGCGCTGTTGCAGCAAATGCCAAATACATCGTGACCGAAGACCATCATTTCAATGTTTTGAAAACCGTGGCATTCCCTGTTGTTAATGTAATAAACATTGACGAGTTTCTGCGGGAAATAGAGAATATCTGACAAAATTGGAGCGGGGCTGCGCTTGGGCGCGGCTCCGCTATGCAATTTTAGAATTCTTTATATTAGTTCTCAAGCTGTCTCTCCACTTCCTCCATCAACTCAGCCCCTTCCAGATTGCGGGCGACAATCATGCCGTCCTTGATGAGGGCGTTTTGGGGGATGAAGGAGACAGCATAGAGCGCACCGGCAGCGTTGTTCCAACCTTGCAGATCGGAGACTTGCGTCCAGGTCAGGTTGTCCTTCTCGATGGCGGCGAGCCAGGCTTCCTTGTTGGTGTCGAACGAGACACCGAGGACGTCAAAGCCTTGTTCATGGTACTTCTGCCAAGCGGCCACCACATCAGGATTGGCCTTGCGGCAGTCGGGACACCATGAGGCCCAAAAGTCGACCAGTAGGAGTTTGCCCTCAGCGAGTTGGCTGAGCGTCACAGGGTTGCCTTCGGGGTCGTTCTGGGTGAAGTCGATGATGGGCTGACCGGCTTGCACGCGCTCCTGTTTCTCTACATATTCCTCAGCCAAACGCAGGTTGAAGGTACTGAGGGTGCTGTCGGCATAATGGATGTTGTCAATCATCGTGCGCAGCTCGCAGGGACCGAAGGCCCACTTGTAGCGGTACATCACATAATGCGCCACGGGGTCGGTGGGGTTGTCCCACACAAAGTCGAAGCAGTGCATCTTCAGGATTTCGTCCTTGTCGGCTTGGACCATCGTGGTGTCGGCTTCCAACTTGGCTTCCAGCTCGTTGTAGCTTTGGGTGAAAGCATCCAGACGGTCTTGCGACTTGGAGCCTTTCACGGAGATGGCGTTGGGGTTTTGCGCATCGCCTTCAACGGTCACGTCCATATTGTCGGTGAAGAAGGAGAAGGGACGGCGCCAGCCTTTCAGCATCAGGCCGTACATCTCGTTGTCGTCACAGACGGGCGTCGCAAAGGTGGCTTTCCAGTTGACTAGCTCGGCTGAATCCAAGGTCTGTCCGTCCTTGATCAGATAGGCGGTTTTGCCCTCTGTGTTGGCGAGGTCCACATTAATATTAAAGGTCTGTGTCTTGGGCTTTGAGGTGCAGGCAGCAAAGAATAATGCTGTCGCAATGATAATAATTGATTTGATTTTCATTAGGATGAGTGTTTTGCTGTGATTGTTGTCCATAAATGACTACTTTAAATCTATCATCCTCATGGCGGAGGAACATCCGCCATCTCTTAGGCTCGAAGACGAACTCTTTGTGCTTGGGAGATTGCGGGTCAAGCCCGCAATGAGGACTACAGGGAAAGCATTCCGTTCCAAGGATTCCGCTTTATTTCAACAGTTCCTCTAACTTCGCTCTCAAGTCCTCGCCTCTCAGTCCCTTGGCCACCATCGTGCCGTTCTGATCGAAGAGGAAATTGGCAGGGATGTAGTAAATCATATAGGCCTCGCTGGCGGTGTTTTCCGCATCGCGCACCTGAATATAAGGCAGCTGGTCATCCTCAACGGCTTTCAGCCATTTGGCCTCGTCCTGGTCGACGCTGACGGCGATGACATTGAAACCAAGCTCGTGATACTGCTCGTAGGCGGCTTTCACCACGGGGTTCTCGTGACGGCAGGGACCGCACCAAGAAGCCCAGAAGTCAACCAAAGTGAGCTTGTTTTGGGCGATAACCTCAGAGAGGGTGACGTTTTCGCCGTCCTTGGTCTGCAGGGTGAAGTCGATGAAGGGCTGACCCACTTCGAGGCGTTCCTGCTTGGCGATGTAATCGTTGAGGTCGTCCTTATAGATGGACTCGGTGGTGAAGGCACCCACCATCTCTTTCAGCTGGTCGAGGGGATAGTCCTGCTTCACGCCGTCCAGGATGTAATGGGCGACAAACTGATCAGGATGCGCCTTGATGTATTCGTCGCGATAGTTGTCCTGCTGTTCCATCAGGGCGGTGCCCACCGTGTTGAGTGAGTCCATCATCACGGAATCGTTGTTGGCGAAAGCCTCGTTCATCACCTTGTACAGTTCACGAATCTGCACGTCGTACTGGTCAAGCTGCTCGTTGTAGTTGTCCAGTTCGGTCTGTGTCTCCGAGGCCATAATCTCGACATCCTGCGGGTTGTTCATGTCGCCCACGATGGTGACGTCCTTATTGTCGGCAAAGAAAGGCATCGAGCCACGCTTGCCCTTCACCTTCAGCATGTAAAGGATTTGCGGATTGTCGACAGGAGCAGTAAGTACCGCTGCTTCGTTGGCGATGACAGCCGAATCGATAGCAACGGGAGCATTGTCGACCATCTTTTGCAGATAGACGGTTTGGTCGTTGCCGTTTTTCAGGCTCACGTTGACCTTAAAGGTCTCGGTTTTGTTGCAGGCCATCAGTCCGAGGGCCAGTGCAAATAGTAAAACAAGGTGTTTTTTCATGGGATAGTGTTTTGTATTATGTTTGTTATTTTTCTCCATATTGTTTCAAAAGCCATTGGATATACTGATCAGACACATTCTCAATTTCGCTTTTGTCGTAGATGGTGAGTAAAGTTATGTCAGCATTGTCGCTTACCAATACGTTCAATGTCAACACGCGGGCACCTCCACTTTTGCCTTTGCTTTTTGATTCGATAGCCATTCGAATCTTTCGTACGCCACCGCCTAAATCGTCACCTTGCAAAGGGTTTTCTTTCAAACTTTTGCTAAAAGAAAGATAGTCTTTCGGCAGTGATTTGTATTTCTTGGCGAGTCGTCTGAAATTACGGTCGAATTCTGCAGAAGGAATAATTTTTACTTTCATAGTAATCCGTCTTTCTTCAGTCCTTCCAGAAACTCCTCTTCAGTCATCATTTCAATCTCGCCTCGTTTTGCCGCTTCCACTTCATTGAGCGCGCTATACAGCGATTCTTTCACAAGCTCTTGTTGGTGTCTGGTTTCGATGTCTTCATTCGAGGCTTCCAGCAGTTTTCCGGCCAGCCAGTTGCGGTCTTTCTGAGCCAATTTCAGTCCTTGCAAATACGACCACAGATTGTTCAATGCCATTGTTGTCATAATCTTATGCCTGTTTGATTTCTGGCTGCAAAATTACACAAAGTTTCTGAATTTGTGGACAAAACTTCTGATGCATTAGCTTTTTTAGTAACTTTGCAGGGTTAGTAATGCTTTATACACGAACCGGAAGCAACAGGCTATTCAATAGATAGTTGACGATACAAGCCCCAAGCCACTAATGAAGACAAACTTGCCAATAATACTAATTGTGTTCCTGTCCTTCGCTGCCTGTAGTGAAAGGCCGCAAAGCGAGGTTTGGAACCTGATGATGGATTGTCCGGCCCAAATCTGGGAGGAGTGCTTCCCTTTGGGCAACGGACATTTGGGGATGATGCCTGATGGAGGTATTGATAAGGAGACTATTGTATTGAACGACATTACCTTATGGTCGGGAGGACCCACTGACGACAGCAATCCACGGGCTTTGGAATCGCTGCCTGAGATACAGAGACTGCTGAAAGAGGGAAAGAACGATGAGGCACAAAGCCTGATGTATGAGACCTTCGTCTGTGGCGGCAAGGGCTCTGGGCACGGACAAGGGGCTAAAGTGCCTTTCGGCTGCTTTCAGACCCTCGGGCAACTGACTATCGAGTACCAATATCCTGATGAAGACCCCATAACGGACTATCATCGGACGCTTTGTCTTAACGATGCCACCCACAAAGTTTCCTTTGAAAAAGGTGGTCAACGTTATGAGCGCGAGGCTTTTGCCTCACGATGCGATGATGTGGTGGTGCTACGTCTGAAAGGTCCCGCCTCTTTTGCGCTTGAACTATCAAGGCAAGAAAATGCCGAAGTTTTCGCAGATACCGACGGCCTTGTGTTATGTGGCCAGTTGGATAGTCATGTAGAGGGTGTTGAGGGAATGCGATATTATGCTAAAGCACAATCGGTTACTGCAAACGGCGAATCGGTCATCTACTTCTGTGCCGCTACTGATTATATATGCGACAACCCCGAGGCCTACGTCAACGAGCACCTGCAAAAGGCCATCGATAAAGGTTTTGAGAAACTGAAAAGCGACCATCTGAAATCCTATCATGAGCTATTTGACCGCGTGGAATTACAAATCGGAGAACCCAAAGCGCATCAAGACCTTACCCTAAGTGAGCATTGGCGCGACTTTTTGGAGAACGATGACCCTTGGCTGCCGACCTGTTATTTCCACTACGGGCGTTACCTGCTCATCAGCTCAACGCGAGAAGACCTGCTGCCACCCAATCTGCAGGGGCTGTGGGCCAATACGATACAAACCCCATGGAACGGCGACTATCACCTTAATATTAATGTGGAGATGAACCACTGGCCCTGCGAGGTGTGCAACCTCAGCGAGCTACACCTGCCGCTCATACGCTATGCCGAGAGGCTGATGCCCTCTGGACGGAGGACGGCCCGCAACTTTTATGGTGCACGAGGCTGGACGGCCCATGTGGTGAGCAACCCCTGGGGCTTTACGGCTCCAGGCGAGCATCCTTCGTGGGGCGCTACGAATACAGGAGGGGCTTGGTTAGCTCTTCATGCTTGGCAGCATTACCAGTTCACCCAAGACAAGGAATTCCTGAAAGAGGCCTATCCCTTGATGAAAGAAGCGGCGCAGTTTTTCCTCGATGCGATGATTGAGGAGCTCGAACACGGATGGCTCGTTACCGCTCCCACCACTTCACCCGAAAACGCCTTCTGGCTCAACGACAGCACCGCCGTCAGCGTCTGTATGGGCAGCACGATGGATGTGCAGATTGTCAGCGAGTTGTATGATGCCGTTTGTCAGTCTGCCGCTCTTCTCGGTAATGATGAGGCTTTTGCCGACAGTTTGCGGCAAGCAAAATCCCACTTTCCACCTATGCAAGTCAGCCAAGAAGGTTATCTGCAAGAGTGGCTGAAAGATTATAAAGAAGTGGAGCCGCAGCATCGTCATGTGTCGCACCTTTTTGGACTCTATCCTGGCACGATGCTATTCCGTCATTGCAAAGAACGAAGCCATCCAGATAATGCCATTATGGATTCTTCCTTATTAGAAGCCTGCCGCCAAACTTTATTGCGTCGCGGCGATGAGGGCACAGGCTGGTCGCGTGCTTGGAAGATTTGCTTCTGGGCACGACTCGGTGACGGAGACCACGCCTATCTATTGTTGAAGAACCTTTTGCAGCCCGCTATCGACAGCACAGGCCGGCATCATGCAGGCACCTACCCCAACCTTTTCTGTGCCCATCCTCCTTTCCAGATTGACGGCAACTTTGGAGGCACAGCCGGCATTGCCGAGATGCTGCTGCAAAGCCATAATGCTGAGGTTGCGCTTCTGCCCGCTCTGCCCTCTTCATGGAAAAGCGGTCATTTCAAAGGGTTCTGTGCCCGAGGGAATAAAGAGGTGGAATGCACTTGGAAAGACGGCAAGGTCACGCGGTATAAAGTGACTTCGCGCTGAAGTGCGTCTCTTGCGCCGTGTGTCGTCCCCACCACTGTGATTTTAACTGCAGCACTGCAACAATTGCAACAAAAATAGCAAAAAACAGAAAAAAAATCCTTGCCAAATCCAAATTTTTTGCTTATCTTTGCAATCGCAAACACAAAGCCCGAATGAGATAGGAGAATCTTTGTAACTATCTGTTTCTCTGTATAATACACTATGCAGATAGACTTGCTTTCTGATTTTCCTCCGTAACGCACTCATTCACAATCCGTTAAAGTACAAAAATCAATAGCAACGCTATACCAACGCTATAGTAAGGCTATAGTCAGCCTATAGCCTCTTTCTGGTAACTTTGTGGTAACTTCGTGATACCTTTGTGGTACCTTTCTGATTCCTCTCTGTGGGCAGCATGTGGGCAGGAAGAAAACAGGGCGGGAACAGCGCGAGAATGGCCGTCTTCCAGTATCGGCCCAGTTGTTTGGTCGTTAGTCATTAGTCAAAACGGGCTTCTTGCGACCCAAAAACGATTTTGACCAAATGACCATAGAATCCGAAAAGAAAGTTGTAACAGATTGGTTTATAGTTTTTTCCGTTGATATTTAGACGAGATACAAATGACTGCTGTTACAGTTGTTACAGTTGTTACAGTTAAAACTACAGAGAGAGGATTATGATTTTTTCTCCCCAAAATGGTTTTGATACAGCAATTTTCCCTATTTTTGCCCCTGCCATTCCGGGAGAAATCGGAACGGCCAGAGAAAGCGCATTCTTCGCTTTATTCCTTGTCAATGAATCTGGACAATTCGCAAAAGAAGGAGGATAAGAGAAGAGGTTGCTTTCGCTGTTGTGTTGCGTTCAACAAACACAACATAAACAGCGGAGCAATTCCTTTATTCGTATTTTCCTTCTTATGGGAGTCCAGACCCAACTGACAGAAATAAGGATAAGTTTGGGAGGCTCCGCTCTGTGGTCATTTGAAGTATAGTCCATTTGTGCCGATGGACAAGAAAGGGTTTCAAATTATGCGAAACAATAAGACAAAGAGGCGGTTTTTGCGATTGTTGATGCTGGTTACATTGTCCATACCATTTGGGGCTTTTGCTCAGGGAGGATTGTTCCAACGTGGTAATTCGGAAAAAGAAAGTCAGAATGCTGTATTTCTTCGCAATGGTGAAGAGGGAATAACAGTAACTAACCAACCCTTTGGGCATTATACAGAAGGAGTGGATGTCACCAATCAGACCTTCGGTGTGCCGCTCGGAAATGGACTATTCACCCTGCTTTTAGCCAGTGTTGGTTATGCAACAATAAACAAAAGTAAAAAGGAGAACATAAAATGAAGAGAATCAGCATTATTCTGATGGCTTTTGCATTGACTATGACAATGTCACAATGCAAGAAAAACGAAGGACAAACAACCTCCAACGACGAAGTTGTGACCATCACCCTTGACGTGAAACAAAACAACGGCTCAAAAGTGGTGGTGAATCCCAATACGGGCACGGTCGACTTTGAAACAGGCGACAAGCTTTATGTGGGTAGCGGCGGCAAGTATGTCGGGTTCCTGACTCACAACGGCACCAATTTCAGCGGCAATATTACCAACCCGACTGAAAACCAACCTTTGCAACTCTATTTCCTTGGTAATGTGACCCCACAGGAAACGCTTTCCGCAGGAACAACAAATGAATGCTCGGTAATCATCAGCGACCAGACAGAGCACCTGCCCGTGATATCGTGTGCGGCCTCCAACGAAAACTATGTTTCTGGCGTAACAGCCTATTCAGCCCATCTGCTGAACAAGTGCGCTTTAGTGAAGTTCAATGTGACTACACCTTCAAGTTCTCCGATTTGCATCACAGGAATGAAAAACAAGGTGACGGTAGATTTCTCAAACAACACTTTGACACCATCCAAAGACGGAGAAGGTGTAATCACACTTCCCGCAGGAGGTGGTGAGAATGTTGAAAAATGGGCGATTTTGCTGCCGCAAGAGGCTTTGGAGGAAGGTTTACTTAGAACCCTTTATTCCCAAGACGGAGAGTTTTTGGGAATGCGCCCTGAAATTCCCTTGATTCCTGTAAATGGATACTTTTTTGATGGTATAAATTTGACAATAAATATTGAAAGTTTCCCTATCGGTGCAATCAATGGACTTTTTTCTATCAATGACAACGGTGATCAGGTATATTTTTCGCAAGGTAATTTGCAGTATATCGGGAGCGCAGCCTCACCTTATTGGAAATTTGCTGATAATCAATGGGATTATTTGGGTGATAATGGACAAGCTAGCGAATCCTCTCTAGTTGATAGAGATCTTTTTGGCTGGGGAACAAGTGGATATCATGATGTGAATGACCCGTTTAATGTAAACTATTTACCTTGGTCAGTATCTAATGCTATCGTACATACATCATACAATTACTATGGTTATGGCCCTTCAACACGTATGACGGATTACAATCTTTCGGGTACTAGTGCCAATTATGATTGGGGAGTATACAACTCGATATGTAATGGTGGTAATCTTACGAACACATGGCGTACATTAACTTATGATGAATGGCGTTATATGTTTTTTACTCGCGAGACATTGTCGGGTATCCGTTACGCTAAAGCTCAAGTGAATAACATCGATGGTGTAATTCTCTTGCCTGATGATTGGAGTGTTGACATCTATCCATTAAATAAAACAAACAATCAAGGAGCTTTTTACGATAATAACATAATTACTTCTTTGGAGTGGAATACTCTTGAAAATGCCGGGGCTGTTTTCTTACCTGCTGCTGGCTATCGTAATTCACAATTCTTTAGTAATATTGGCCCTGTCGGTAATTATTGGTCATCGTGGTGCGATTATAATGGTTCTCCCAGTCGTTGTACGGATGCATATCTTATTACTTTTTCTAATTCGGAAGTCCGCGCCGTATATTCTTTTCGGTTTTTTGGTTATTCAGTGCGTTTGGTGCAAGATTATAATCCTTAATCACAGAGGTTATGAAAAATAAAGGTATTGGCTTATTCGAAAAACGTGAACAAATAGATGATGAACTAGTGTCTGGCAGTTTGTTTGAAGAAAATGAAAAACCATCTTTAATGGACTTGGATATAGAATCCCAGTCTATTATAAAAGAGAAAGATATTCCTCGTTCATTGTCTGATATTCCTGAAACAATTACTTCGGTTGAAAGTTTGGATGATTTGAAAACAATGCTTGGATTGCTCCATCTTCAAGGATACGGTTTTCTGTTTAGAGGTCATGCAAGCAAGTCATTCGAATTATCGCCAACTATTGTGAGAAACAAAGTCCGAGATTTCAATCAAGAGAAAGTGATTCTTGAATCTTTTAAAAGTATATGTCAATCATTTGGTTATGATAAATACTGGATGAAAGCATTTGATAAAAATTTGTATTATCTTGGAATTGGAAGACATCTTGGATTGTTTTCGCGTTTACTTGATTGGACAGCAGGAATTGATGATGCGTTATCATTTCTGATGGATGAGAAGTTTAAGGATAGCGATGGAGAGCTTTGCATTTTAGCATACCAAAAGGAAAAACTCAAACTTGAAAATCGAGACCCGTTTTTAATCAACGACAATAGGATACATGTTTTACAGGAGCATTACTATTGTCCTGATGAAACCGATTTCCCTTTAGGGATTTATAGGCGTTTCCGTCAACACGGATTCTTCACTGTACAGGCAGAAAACTTGTTAAATGTCCCATTAGATGAACTTGAAGAACAGACTGGTATAAGTTTGGTTAAAGTATCTATTCCAAAAGAGATAAAGGCCTTAATAAAAGGTTGTGATAATTTGGTTTCGCTTGATTGGTTATATGTTGACAAAGATGAGCCTATTTTAAAGGAAATAGATATCCTTAATGGAAAGTTTAAGAAGGTGTCTTGACGTAATCCCATTCTTCCAAATTGCAAATTCATAAAGCCTGAATACCAGCATTTTCAAAGTGCGAATGAATAATGCGGCTGCCGTGGTACGACAGCCCTACAGCCCAAGCGGGGTGGTGTAATGCTGTCACAAAGTTGCTGAGCCTGCCGAAGCACCGAGACAGCCGCATTGTTTATGCCGTGTTTATAGCCGTTCAAAATGCCTTGAGTTTTTTCCAAAATCAAGAAAAAATCACGATTTTGGAAAAAACTCATCACAAATGCCGCCCGAAGTCCATCCGTTCGTGAAGAATGCGAATGATTTCTACACCATCTTCGACAAGAATATAGAAAATCAAATGCTTGTATATGCGATGACCAAACAATCCTGACATGATTTCCTTGTATTCCCTGTCCAAATAGGTAGGGTGATTGGCAATGTCTTGACAGGATTTCACCAACTCGTGATAATAAAAATCAGCTTGCTCTTCTGACCAAGTTTCAAGGGTGTATAACCAGATGGGATCCAAGTCTTTTACCGCTTCGTTGGAAAGGTGAAATTCAGCCATTGTGATACGCGGCTTTTAGTTGTTTTAAGTGCTCTTCGGGATCAAAGCTTTCGCATATGCCGCTATCAATACCTTCTTGGATGGCAGCTCTCAAATATTCAATTTTCGTTTCTCTTTCCTCTAAAAGACGAAGACCTGCACGGACCACCTCGCTGGCATTGTTGTATCTTCCACAAAGAATGCTGTTTTGAATGAACTCCTCATAATGTGGGCCTAATGATGCTGTTACTGTTCTGCTCATTGTAAATTGATTTGTGCGGCAAAGATAAGAAATATTCTTACAACGCCCGAGAAATACTTGATTATTTCTTAATAAGCGTCCATATCTCAACAAAAAATCGGGTTATGGACACTTTTTGCATCTTATAAGTGTCCATATCTCAACAAAATTTCGAGTTATGGACACTTATAGCATTTTTTCCCTATCTTCGCGGCGTTAAAACACAACTTTATGAAAATCGTCAGCTACAACGTCAACGGCATAAGGGCCGCCATCAACAAGGGCCTGCTGCAATGGATTAACGAATACCAACCCGATGTGCTCTGCTTCCAGGAGCTGAAGGCCACCCCCGACCAAATCCCCCTGATGGACTTTGAGATGATGGGCTATCACCACTACTGGTTCCCAGCCCAAAAGAAAGGCTACAGCGGCGTGGGCCTCATCACGAAGCAAGAGCCGGACAACGTGGTCTACGGCATGAACGAGCCCCTTTACGACAACGAGGGCCGTTTCCTCCGCGCCGACTTTGGCGACCTCTCGGTGGTGAGCGTCTATCATCCCTCGGGCACTACTGGCGACGAGCGTCAGGCGTTCAAAATGGTTTGGCTGGATTTCTTCCGTCAATATGTCAATACGTTGCGTAAGGAAAGGCCTCAACTGGTGCTTTCGGGCGACTACAACATCTGCCACGAGGACATCGACATCAACAACCCAAGAAAGCACGACACCTCGTCGGGCTTCCTCCCCGAAGAGCGGCAATGGATGACGGATTTCCTCAGCGACGGCTATATCGACAGTTTCCGTCAGCTGGTGAAGGAGCCCAACCAATACAGCTGGTGGAGTTTTCGCGCCGGTGCCCGTACCAAAAACCTTGGCTGGCGCATCGATTACCACATGGTGACGGACAACATGGAAGACCGCATCGCCAACGTGGGCATCCTGCCGCAAGTGATGCAGTCCGACCACTGTCCCATTGTGCTTGAATTGCGCTAATTTTTCGACATAAGTATTTCAATTTGGAAAAAATCCGTACTTTTGCAGCGGATTTATCCAAGGGCCTTATAGTTCAAGGGATAGAATGGAAGTTTCCTAAACTTTAGATCTAGGTTCGAGTCCTAGTAGGGCTACAAAAAAATGAAAACACGATTCCTCCCCTTTTTCCTGCTCGGCTTGTTGGCAGCGGGCTGTGCCGAGAGCCCAAACGGTTCAACATCTGAACCCGTTTCTGATTACATCCATTACGTCAATCCCATCATCGGCACCAACGGTATGGGACACACCTTCCCCGGGGCCTGCGCCCCCTTCGGGATTGTCCAATTAAGTCCCGACACCGATACGGTGCCGCACGACATCGACGGCAAGTATCAGCCCCGCGTGTATGAATACTGCGCCGGCTATCAGCACAAGGACAGCACCATCGTGGGCTTCAGCCACACCCATTTCAGTGGGACGGGACACTCCGACTTAGGCGACCTCCTCGTGATGCCCGTCACGGGCAAAATCCAGTTCAACCCAGGCACACAGACCCACCCCGACGCGGGCTACCGCTCAAGGTATTCGCACGAAACGGAGCAAGCTACGCCTGGCTATTACAAGGTCGTCCTCGCTGACTACGGCATCAAAGCCGAGCTGACAGCCACCGAGCATGTGGGCGTACACCGCTACACCTATCCCGAAGGACAAGACGGCAGCGTCATCCTGGACTTGCAGCACGCCATCTATAACTATGACGGAAAGACCCTCTGGACCAACCTCCGCGTGGAGAACGACACCCTGCTGACAGGCTACCGCATCACCAACGGCTGGGCCCGCACCAACTATACCTACTTCGCCATCAGCTTCAACCAGCCCATCGCCGACTACGGCTACCGCGAGCTGCAGAAGCCCAAATACAACGGAATGTGGGGCAAGTTTGACGTCAAGCACAACTTCCCGGAGATGACGGGACGAAAAATAGTGGCCTATTTCACCTTCAACAAGCCCAACACCTTGGAGATGAAAGTAGCCCTCTCTGCCACCAGCACCGAAGGGGCGCTCAAGAACCTCCACGCTGAGACCGACGGACGCGGTTTCGACCAGCTACTTTCGGAGACCCAGACCAAGTGGAACAAAGAGCTCTCCATCCTGCAAGCTGAAGGCAGCGAGGACCAGAAGGCGATGCTCTACACCTCTTTGTATCACACGATGATCAACCCCTCCGTCTATATGGATGTGGACGGACAATATCGCGGCATCGACCACAACATCCATCAGGCAAAGGGCTTCACCAACTATACGGTGTTTTCCTTGTGGGACACCTATCGTGCCTTGCATCCCTTGTTCAACGTGCTGCAACCCTCCCGCAATGCCGATATGGTGGAATCCATGCTGAAACACAGCGAGCAGAGCGTACACGGGCTTCTTCCCGTATGGTCACACATGGGCAACGAAAACTGGTGCATGATAGGCTATCACGCCACCTCGGTGCTTGCCGACGCTTATATCAAAGGCGTTGCGGAACGAAACCATCCGGAAGAGATGCTAAACGCCATGCGCCGCAGCTCCACCTGTCCCTATTACGTCAACCTCGACGACTACCAGCGTTTGGGCTACGTGCCTTTCGACGGCAACAACGGCTGCGTCTCCGTCACCTTGGAATATGCCTACGACGACTGGGCCATCTATCAGGCCGCCCTGAAAGCCGGCAACCAAGAAATGGCTTCGGAATACCGACAACGTGCCGCCAACTGGCGCAATACCTTCGATACCCAGATGGGCTTTGCCCGTCCTAAGATGTCGGACGGCTCATGGAAAGAGCCTTTCAGCCTGATGGACACCGAGGGCGAGGGCTTTGTGGAGGGTAACTCATGGGTGTATTCGTTCTATGTGCCCCACGATGTGGAAGGCCTCATCGAGGCGATGGGCGGCGACGCACGCTTTATCCACAACCTCGACACGCTGTTTGTCATGCAGCTGCCCAAAGAGTTCTTCGAAAACACCGAGGACGTCACCGAGGAAGGCCTGATGGGCTGCTACAACCACGGCAACGAGCCGGCACACCACATCGCCTACCTTTACAACTGGTCCTCGCAGCCTTACAAGACCCAATACTGGCTCCGCGAGATCATGAACCGCTTCTACAAGAACAACATCGACGGCTTGTGCGGCAACGACGACTGCGGACAGATGTCGGCCTGGTACATCTTCTCCGTGATGGGCTTCTACCCCGTCTGTCCCGGCAGCGACCAATATGTATTCGGTGCGCCTTATCTGCCCTACCTGAAAGTGCGTCTGGGTAACGGCAAGACCCTTGAAATCAAAGCGCCCAACGTCAGCGATGAAAACCGTTATGTCCAAAAGGTGAGCCTCAATGGAAAGGAAATCACGAAACTGTACCTCACACACGAGCAGCTGATGCAGGGCGGAGAGCTCGTCTTCGAGATGGGCCCCGAGCCGAACCGCGAGCGCGGACTGAAAGCCGAGGATAAACCTTATTCCTTATCTTTGCACCATGAAAAAGAATAAGTTTTACGTTGTGTGGCAGGGGCGTACCCCTGGCATCTATGAGAGCTGGGAGGCCTGTGAGAAGGAAATCACAGGTGTCAAAGGGGCCAAATACAAAAGTTTTCCCAATAGGCTGACTGCTGAATCTGCCTTCAAGGAGGGCCCTGATGCCTATTGGGGCAAGGAGGTGACCCCCGTCATTGACCTCTCGACAGCAAAGGAGCAGCCCGTAAGCCCGGCAATCGCCGTCGATGCAGCCTGCTCAGGCAATCCGGGCAAGATGGAATACCAAGGTGTGTTTGTGGACTTCGGCACCCAACCTGCTACCGCCACGCAGCTGTTTAAGGGTCCCGTCTTCCCCAACGGCACGAACAATATCGGAGAGTTTCTGGCTATCGTACACGCCCTCGCCTGGCAGAAGCAGAAACACCTCAGCTATCCCATCTACAGCGACTCGGTCAACGCGCAGCTATGGATCAAGAAGAAGAAATGCAAGACCAAACTGGAGCCCAACGCCAAAAACGCCTACCTCTTTGAGCTGATACAACGTGCCGAAAACTGGCTGAACAACAACGAGATTGAAGTCCCCATCCTGAAGTGGAAAACGGAAATTTGGGGCGAAATTCCAGCTGATTTCGGGAGGAAATAATAGAATTATTCCCCGCCATGCGGCGGGAAATAAAAATAGTCTTACCTTTACCGCCTCAAAACCCCACAGGGAATGCTGAAATACGACTCATATTACTTCCAATGTCCGCACTGTCAGGCCTGGCTTGAGGGACGCCACATCAAAGCCGAGATGGTGAATCAAGCCATCCTGTATTCCGACGGCAAGGTGCTGAACGACAACCTCATCACCACGCGGCAGAAGATGATTATGTGCCCCTCGTGCGCCCATGTCTTTTGGGTGGAAGAGCCTAAAGAGCCTTTCATCACCTTCGAGAAACCCGATGCTGAGGTGTATTCGTGGAACACCTGGCGCTTCTTCGGCATCAGTTTCTCGGACAACAAGGGGAAGATGGCCCTCATCAACCACTACAAGAACTTCCTGAAGAAGAGCCACTACGACACGAAGAAGGAAATCTACCTGCGCCGTTTCCTGTGGTGGGCCTACAACGACCTGCACCGCAACCACCAGCACATCCGACTGAAATACTGGCTCAACGGCTTTATGAGTTTCGGCGTGTGGCACCACAACCGCCGCCTGTTGATTGAGGGCGAGAAGCTGTTTCTCAAGAACCTGAAGGACTTCAACGACAACCTGAAACGCCTGTTAGCCTTACTGGAGAAACATCCCGACGAACAAATCGACCTCGAGGTGCCTGAGATTCACCGCGAATTGAGGCAGTTTGACAAAGTGAAGGAACAACTAGAAATGTCGGGCAGCCGCACGCACTTCACCAATGAGCTGCTGCGCCACTCGAAGTGGAAAGACTCACACGTCTTTATGGTGTCGGGTTAACTGTCCTTACGATGCAGAAGGATGTCGGAAGCCAGGAAGATGGCCTTGCACAACGCATCGGGCGAGGCCTGGTTGGCATTGGCGATGTCGAATCCTGCCCCATGCAATGGTGCCGTACACACCGCAGGCAGTCCGGCCCAATAGTAAGCACCCCCGTTGACCGACAGCAGCTTGAAGGGCATCACTCCCTGTTCATAGGTCATCGCTAATACCGCATCGTATTTCTTCCAAGCACCGTTGACAAATAGGCGTGAAGGTGAGAAGGGTCCGAAGGCATAGAGCCCATTCTCGCGGGCTTGGCTTATGGCTGGCGTCACGATGTCGTCAGTCACGATGTCATCCGCCTCACCTGCATGGGGATCGACCCCCATCACGGCAATCTTGGGCGAACCGAAGCCAAAATCGGTTCTCAAAGCCTTGTCCATCACCTCTATCTTACGCAACACAAGGGAGGCATTCAGCTTGGCCACCGCCTCACGCAAAGGGATATCATCGGTGACCAGTCCTACCCTCATGAAATCGCTCACCAGTACACGAAGCAACTCAGGATTGCCAAACGAGGCTGCTAAAACCTCTGCCTGAACGTTTTCCACAGTACGGCTTGATGGAGTCAGCACAAGGGCATCGAGATATTCGTTCTTCAAATCCTCCACCGCCTTGCCCATCGACAGCTTAGCCATCTCGATGGAGAGCGGTGTGACTTGTCCCGGGTCAATTTTCAGTTCGCGGTCGACGATGTTGATGATGTTGAATTTTTGCGGCCAGGCCTGACGTGCGTCACGGGTGAGTGAGTAGTTGAAATCTTCGATGCCAAAATTCTTCTTGTAGTACGACAACACCTTCGACTGCCCATAGAGCAGGGGCGTCAGCAGGGTGAGGATACGGGCATCAGCAAAGGCTTTAAGGATGATTTCATACGAGATGCCGTTCATGTCGCCCTGGGTCATTCCCAAGCGCGGAAGCCGTGTGGGTTGGGTGTTGTCGTTCATAACTGCCTTTTTTATCAAACTGAAATTCAACGCGAAATCAGCCCTCAAAATTAGACAATAAAATTATATAAACAAATTTTTTGGCCTATTTTTGCAAAAAAAGTTGTTTTTTGAAGCCCTCCATAATCTTTTCAGTGGCTCCCACTTGCTGCTCAACATAGGCTTTGCACGTTGCAGAAGCTGCCTGATAGAACGCCTCGTCGTCCATCAGCCGATTGAAAGCAGACCGTAGCTCTTCCGCATCGTTCACAGGGAACGCGCCCCCTAGGGCAATCAGGTCGACAGCCTCGCGGAAAGAAGTGTGTTTGGGACCGAACACCACAGGACAACCAAAGGTGACAGGCTCCTGTATATTATGGATGTTGACCCCGAAGCCGCCGCCAATATAGACGAAACGGGCATACTGATACAGCTGCGAGAGGATGCCAATGGTGTTAACGACCAAAACGTTTGAACGGCTCTCGGGACTGAGTTCAGTATAAAGCACCGCCTGCGGGAAAGCCGCACGGATTTGTGCGATATGTATCTCCGAAATATCGTGTGGGGCGATGATGAGGCAATAATCGTCAGGCAGCTGGGGATAGAAGGCCTCTATCAGCTTCTCGTCAGGCGGCCAGGTGCTACCAGCGATGATGCAGGTACGCCCGTCAATAAACCTTTCGATTTCGGGGAAAGGCTGCGCCTGTTGGGCGATAGCGGCCACGCGGTCGAAACGGGTATCGCCGCACACGGTGACATTATCAATGCCGTTGGCGCAAAGCAACTGGGCAGTGTTCTCGTCCTGCACGAAGAAATGGGTCACGTTGTGCAGACGATTGCGGAACCATTGTCCGTAAGGCTTGAAGAAGAAAGAGTCTTCGTTAAGGATCAGCGAGATGTAGAACAAGGGGACGTTAGCCTTCTTCAGAGCCTCCATATAGTTGAACCAGAACTCATACTTGATGAAAAAGGCCGCCACGAAATGATGACGACTCACCCACTTCTTGGCGTGACGTGCGGTATCGGAAGGCAGATAAAGCACCTCGTCGGCCAAAGGATAGTTCTTGCGCACCTCATAGCCCGAGGGCGAGAAGAACGACAGCAGGATCTTATAGTGGGGATACTCCTTCTTAATAGCCTCGATGACGGGCCTCCCCTGCTCAAACTCACCCAACGAGGCGGCATGAAACCAAATCCAGTCGCCGTCGCCAATCAAGGCAGGACCTTTCTTCCGCCTAAGCTTGAATTCCTTCATCTGCTTAAGGCGTCCCTTAAGCCACAACTTGGCCTTCTTGTTGCCGAAGAGGGCTGCGATACACACCCCGAGGGTGTAAAGAGTGACGCCTATGGTAAACAGAATCAGCATAATCAGTTATAGTAGTATTCCTCGGGCTGACGCTGATAAGTGGGGATGTTCCAGCTGACGCGAATGCCGTAATAGAGGTAGTTGTAGCGTTTGGAGAGGTCGTTATAGCCCACAGGGACACCGTCGAACACGCGGAAATCGTAAGGACGATAGTCGCGGACGATGGCGTAGGTGGCCTCAAGCGACACCGAGACGTTCCAAATGCGGCTGTTGCCAAGATAGAGGTAACCCGTTTCGAGATGCAGCGCCGGACCGCCCCGCATCCTGTCGTAGCCGTAGGCATACTCTTCGTAAACAGGATAAGGAGTGTTATTCGTGTTAAGGTCAAAGTCTATCTTAATGCGGTTGCGCAGGTAGCCCAAACCAGCCTGCACGAAGAGGCCGCTGTTGGGATTAGGCCAGATGGGGAACAGCTTGCCCACCTCAGCCTGGAAGTGCATACCACGCTGATAGATGGCGAAGGTGGTGTAGAGTCCAGCCGAGCCGGTTATCTCGCCGTATTCGGTGGAGATGCCCTCACCGAAAAGGTCCACCCTGTCGCCTTTCAGCTGGTTGCCGAAGATGAAGTTGCCGTTGGCGGTGAAGAGCCAGTTCGACACGGTCTTGAAGACGAAACTGCCACCGATGGTGTTGCTCACGCCGTAGTTGGTCTTGAGGTCCAGTCCGGGAATATGGAACGCATAGGTGGCCTGAAACATCGCCACGGGGATGGGCTCTTTCATGATATCTTTGGGCAACTGGGCCGAGAGCTGCATGGAAAGACCCAACAAGAGGAGCAAGGGTATAAAGATTTTACGCATAACCATTCTTTTTTTCTTCAACGAGGTTTTGGCGGTTTTAGTATCGCGCTGCAAAATTACGTATTTTTGCAGCCCGAATCAAGTACAACGGATTTAAAAATCAATCCATGCAGGAAAACAAATACACCGAAGCCGTCCTACAAAACGGTATCAGGCTGATACATAAAGAGAAAAAGGGCGAGATAGCCCATCTTGTGCTGCTGGTGGAGACCGGCACACGCGACGAGCAGGCCCACGAGAACGGTCTGGCCCACTTCGTGGAACATACCATCTTCAAAGGCACACAGAACCGCAAGGCCTATCATATCCTCAGCTGCCTCGACAACGTGGGCGGCGACCTCAACGCCTTCACCACCAAGGAGGAGACCTGCCTGCAGGCTACCTTCCTCAAGCAACACTACCGCCGCGCCCTCGACCTCTTTGCCGACATCGCCTTCCGCTCCACCTTCCCCGAGAACGAACTGACCAAGGAGAAAGAAGTCATCTTGGACGAAATCAACTCCTACCTCGACTCACCTTCCGACGAGATCTACGACCTCTTCGAGGAGATGGTCTTCAAGGGACATCCCCTCTCGCGCAACATTCTGGGCACCACCGAGCTGGTGAAAGGCTACCATCGGCAGGACATCCTCGACTTCATGGCCCATAACTACAGCACCGACCAGATGATATTGGCCTCGATAGGCGGCATCAGCTTCAAGGAGTTTGAGCGACTTGCCACCTCCTGTTTCGGAAGCCAACCAGCGCATCTCGTCAGCAGGAAACGCGAGGTTTTCAAAGGCTATCAGCCTCAGCACCGCACCGAGTCGCGCAACAACCACCTGAGCCACTGCATCATCGGAGGGCTGGCCCCCGAGTTCAGCAGTCCGCTGCGGATGCCCATCGTGATGCTCAACAACGTGCTGGGCGGTCCGGCCATGAGCTCGCGCCTCGGGCTGAACATCCGCGAGAAATACGGCTTCGCCTACAGCATCGAGTCGCAGTATACGGCCTATTCCGATGTCGGCCTCATCAACGTCTATATGGGCGTCGACCCTGATTCGTTGGAACGCGCCATCGGTTTGGTCTATAAGGAGTTGGACAAGCTCTGCCAGCAACGGCTTGGCACCATGCAGCTACAACACGCCAAGCAGCAGCTCATCGGACAAGTGGCCCTGAGTTACGAGAGCGGCATGAATGAGTTATTGAGTGCCACCCGTTCGCTCCTCATGGGCGAGGAAATAGAATATATGGACGACATCATCCGCAAGGTGGAAGCCGTCACCGCTAACGACATCCTTGAGATAGCCAACAGAGTGTTTGATAAGGCGAAATTAAGCCGAATTGTGTTTAAAGGATCCGAAGAATAGAAAACCCTGCTCCGTAGGAGCTGTCTTTTAATAGAACAACCATCCATGGCAAACACATACAATCAAATTTACATCCATTTGGTTTTTGCAGTGAAATACCGCGATGCCGTCATAGACAAGTCATGGCGGCAAGAGCTATACCAATACATTATCGGATTAATCGGGAACAGAGGGCACAAAGTTTATGCAATCGGAGGAATGAGCGACCACATCCATATCTTGGTAAGCCTTTCTCCAAAACAAGCCATATCGGAATTGGTCCAAGAGGTAAAAAGGGCTTCGTCGTTGTGGATAAAAGAAAAGCAGTATGTTAGATGCCAATTCGCGTGGCAAGAAGGTTTTGGAGCTTTTTCGTATGGCCAGTCACAGGTCGATAGCGTAGTGAAATACATTCAGAATCAAGAGGAGCATCATTCAAAACGAACATTCAAGGATGAATATGTTTCGTTCCTGCGATTATTTGGGATTGAATACAACGAGCGATTTGTGTTTAAGGAGATTGAATGATCATGTAAAAGAAAACCCCTACGGGGTAAAATAACGATGAATGACACGATTTCTATTAAACGAAAACCCCTACGGGGTATCGCTTGGGACGATACACATTGACAATTCCCCTACAGGGCACAAATCATACTCCGTAGGAGCTCCCTTTTAATAGAAAAGCCATTATTCATTTCGATACAATTACCCCGTAGGGGTTTCTATTAAAACACATCTCGATTCTATTAAACGAAAACCCCTACGGGGTATCGCTTCAATTCGTCTTGTATTGGTATTTCACCTCTTTCAGCTCGGCGTTCGCCTTGGTAATCTTATTCTTCAGGTTCTCTTTGTAATTGGCAACCTTCTTGGCAATTTCGGCATCGCCTAAAGCCAGCATCTCGGCAGCAAGAATGGCAGCATTCAAAGCACCATTCACACCCACCGTGGCGACGGGAATCCCAGGAGGCATCTGGATGATGGACAACATGGCATCGAGACCATCAAGCATTCCCTTCACGGGAACACCGATGACAGGCAAAGTGGTGTTAGCTGCAATCACACCCGGAAGGGCGGCAGCCATTCCAGCGGCGGCAATGATGACCTTGATGCCGCGTCCTTGGGCCTCGCGGGCAAACGTTTCCACCTCTTGTGGCGTGCGGTGCGCACTCAGGGCGTTCATTTCAAAGGGGATAGCCATCTCGTCGAAGAACTGGGCGGCTTTTTCTAAAACGGGAAGGTCGGAAGTGCTTCCCATGATGATGCTTACTATTGGTTCCATTATGTGTTCAATTAACGCAGGTTGATGATGCAAAAATAGTTTTTTTTCCATTGCCGTTGACCCAATCGAAGCAATTTGTATCTTTGTGTCGCCTTATTGAAAGGGCAGTAAAACACTAATTCTTTGAGTATGAAAACAGTAAAAGTATTAGATAAGGAATTTGGGCTCTTCATCCCACAAGAAAAAATTGAAGCAGAGATTCAGAAGGTAGCCGACCAACTCAACAAGGACCTGGAGGGGAAGAACCCCTTGTTCCTCGTGGTGCTTAACGGCGCTTTCATGTTCGCCTCCGAGCTGTTCAAGCGCCTCACCATCCCCTGCGAGATCAGTTTCGTGAAGCTGTCGTCCTACTCAGGCACGCAAACAACTAAGGTCGTCCGCGAACTCATCGGTCTGGACAATCCTTTGGACGGTCGTCATGTGGTCATCGTGGAAGACATCGTCGACACGGGTCACACCATGCGCTACACCATCCAGAAGCTCTACGACCTGAAGGCTTCCGACGTGCGCATCGCCGCCTTGTTCTTCAAGCCCGACAGCTTCCAATACACTTTCCCCGTCGACTACATAGGTATGGAAATCGGCAACGACTTCATCGTGGGCTACGGCCTCGACTACAACCAACAAGGACGCAATTTACCAGATATTTATAAAATCATTGAATAATATGCTTAACATCATTCTTTTCGGCCCTCCAGGGGCAGGCAAGGGAACGCAGTCGCAGTTCCTTCGCGAGAAATATCATCTGACTTACATCTCGACAGGCGAAATCCTTCGCGAGGAAATCGCCGCTGAAAGCGAATTGGGCTTGCAGGTGAAGGAAATCATCGGCAAGGGCGGTCTCGTCTCCGACGATATCGTGGCGAGAATCATCGAGAAGAAACTTTCCGAGAACTTGAATTCCCCCGGCTTCCTCTTCGACGGCTATCCGCGCACGGTGCCGCAGGCTGAAATCCTTGACGACTTGCTGCAAAAATTCAATATGACCCTTTCAGGCGTCCTCAGCCTCGAAGTGCCTGAGGAAATGCTTATCGAGCGTATGCTTGAGCGCGGCAAGGTCAGCGGCCGTGCCGACGACAATATTGACTCCATCAAGCACCGTTTTGTGGAATACAACGAGAAGACGCAGCCTGTGATGGGCTTCTATGAGGCCAAGGGACAACTTTACCACGTGAACGGCGTGGGCGAAATCCCGCAAATCTTCGAGAACCTTTGCGCGGTGATTGACAAGCTCTAATGTTCCCAGTGGACGTCGCGCTTCAAGATGGAAGGCGGATTGCCGCCAACAACTTGGTTTTCGCCTGAGAAGGCCGACTTCAGCAGCGTTCCTGCCGCCAGTACGGTGTTGTCGGGTACCTCGGCACCTTTCAGCAACACGCATTTGCACCCAATCCAGACATGATTCCCCACGATGATGGGCTTGTCTGGATTGATGCGTTTATGCTCCTTATCATATAAAGGGTGTTCGTCGGTGTCCATCACCAGGATGTCCCAGCTCAGCAGGCAGTCGTCGCCAAAACGGATATCCTTTGCACAGACGATGGTGCTCTCAGCCGTCATGTTAAAGCCGTTGCCGAGTGTCAGATGCCCCCTCACCGAAAGTTTCGACCCATGACCTATGCTGGCCTTGCCGCCAAAGCTCACCGTCCCGCTCACCTGCCAGATGCCGCGTGAGCGTTTGCGGTCGTAGTGACCCACGTCGCCAAAGCCGATTTTCACCATCGCCCGTTCCACTTTTTCAGGCAGCTCCACCTTGCCGTGCAGCTCGCGCAGATAAGTACGGTGGGAAACAACCACGGGCAGCTTCAATGCCGTCCCCAGCGGGAAGTAATGGAAGTTGAAGCGCAGGGTCTTCGGGATGGAACGAACGATGTTGAAGAAGTCGAAAGCGGACATAAAGCACAGGTTTTGAATGGGGCAAAGATAAGGAATAAACGCTAATTTGCGCGAAACAGATTAAAAAAGTAGAGACAGGGGCTCTGAAAGCCTCACCCTTCTACTCATTGGACGTTTTTTTGAGGAGAGGGAGCGATAATAGTTTCTTGCATAACTTTCCCAGATTTTCCCTACCTTTGCCCCCGTGAAACTTCACCTATACATAGCGATTGTTCTGTTGGCCGTCCTGTCCTCCTGCCAGCCTCATCCGACCTCACCCCAACCCTCTCCTCGAGGAGAGGGAGTTGCCTCACTGATGCTGGAGAACATTGATAGTTTGATGTGGCGGCAGCCAGATAGTGCTTATGCGATGTTTCAGGAGTTTGCTTCAAGTGCGGCATCGGATAGTCTGGATGAATTTAACGGGCATTATTGCCAGCTGCTGATTGCGGAGCTGCTGTTTAAGAACAACTATGCACAGAGCAACCGCGAAGAGGTGCTGCAGGCGGTGAGGTATTTTGATACCATTGACGATGCGTTTTTGGCGGCACGGGCGCATTATATTAAAGGTGTGGGCTACTATGAGCGCGACAGCCTCGTTGAGGCCTGCGGGGAGTATCTGAAGGCGTTGGAGATTTTGGAGACGCATTTCCCGAATGTAGAGACGGTGTGCACACCGTCTCTACCAATAGCCCACCTGCCTCGGTTTATGGCCTTGACCTATAACCGCCTTATGGAATTGTTTTCTGCACAATTCATGCAAGAGCCTGCCATCTATTGCGGCAAGCAGTCGGTGGCTTACGACCGGATAGCCCATTCCAAGCCCATCAGCTTGGCCGCAACGCTGCTCATTATTGGAAAGCAGTATACCAAATTGAATGAATATGACAGTGCCGCTTATTATTACGATTTGACTTTGAGCTGCATCCCCGACAGGAACACTATGATATATCGGGATTGGGTCTCCTTGACGGCATTGAATAATTACAACAACCATCGCGATACCCTTGCCGCTTTGGACAGCCTGAAAAGTATGATAGCTCAATCGGCAAGCGAAGCGGAACGGCTCAACCGTTATCTGACCATCGGTGGCATCTATAACGCTATCGGACAATACGATTCCGCGAAATACTATTGGGAGCCAGTCTTCGAATTAGAAGAAAGAGGCTTCAACCTGAGAATTGTTGCAGATTATTTGCGTGAGATAGCCTTGAAGGAGGGCGACACGCTGAAAGCCGACCAATACGCCCAAGTTGTGGCGAAAAACTCATCCTCTCCGGGTGAAAGCCAAGCAAGAGTCTCGCTGCTCAGTGATATGTTCCAAAGCTACTTGCAGGAGAAGCAGGAGGCCGCTTCGCTCCGTGAGCGGAGAAAGGCCGTGAGAACGGCGCTTGCGGTGGTGTTGCCTTTGGTGGTGGTAATGGTGGCTGCAACACTCATGATGCGACGCAGAGGTAAACAACAAATGGCAGCACAACATGCGGAAGCGCAAAAAGCATTGGAAGAAAGAGAAAGGCTGCACAAAGAGAC
>Ga0265301_10000328_pt1 | contig 72474 bp, 73 predicted proteins | sample AusTroGonzalo_MG_2_FD_193488 | JGI IMG/M metagenome (GOLD analysis project Ga0265301, IMG submission 193488) | Bovine rumen microbial communities from tropical cattle in Woodstock, Queensland, Australia - Gonzalo_04 | ecosystem: Host-associated > Mammals > Digestive system > Stomach > Rumen ... | reverse complement strand
ACCGACATCGTGAGCGGCTCCGTGGAAGCCTATATCGACTGTATCAATAAATTCAAGCAGGAATGAACACCCTGTTCGACAAGATCTGGGATGCGCACGTGGTGCAGCATGTGGAAGGGGGCCCCGACCAGCTCTACATCGACCGGCTCTATTGCCATGAGGTGACCAGCCCCCAGGCCTTCGACGGCCTGCGCGCACGCGGCATCCGCTGCTTCCGCCCGGAGAAGATCTTCTGCATGCCCGACCACAACACGCCGACCCACGACCAGGACAAACCCATCGAGGACCCGGTGTCGCGCTCGCAGGTTGATACGCTGGCCGCCAATGCGGCGGAGTTCGGCCTCTCGCACTTCGGGATGATGGACCCGCGCAACGGCATCATCCACGTGGTGGGGCCGGAACGCGGCCTCTCGCTGCCCGGCATGACCATCGTCTGCGGCGATTCCCACACCTCCACGCACGGGGCCATGGGCGCCGTGGCGTTCGGCATCGGTACGAGCGAGGTGGAGATGGTGATGGCCTCCCAGTGCATCCTCCAGCCGAAACCGCGCACCATGCGGATCCGCGTCGAGGGCTCGCTGGGACCGGGTGTCACGGCCAAGGACGTGGCACTGTACCTCATGCAGCAGCTCACCACTTCCGGTGCCACGGGCTATTTCGTGGAATACGCCGGCAGCGCGGTGCGCAGCCTCTCGATGGAGGGCCGGCTCACGCTGTGCAACCTCTCGATCGAGATGGGGGCGCGCGGCGGCCTGGTAGCGCCCGACGAAGTGACCTTCGCCTACCTAAAAGACAAGGAATACGCGCCACAGGGAGATGAATGGGACCGTGCGGTGGCGAAGTGGCGCACGCTGCGCAGCGGCGACGACGCCGTGTTCGACCGCGAGGTCGTGTATGACGCGGCGGACATCGCTCCGATGATTACCTACGGTACGAACCCCGGCATGGGCATGCCCATCGACGGCCGCATCCCGGCGGATGCTTCGGCCAAATCGCTGCAATACATGGGCTTCCAGCTCGGCGAGCAGCTACTCGGCAAGCCGGTGGACTACGTGTTCCTGGGTGCTTGCACCAACGGGCGCATCGAGGATTTCCGGGCTTTCACCTCCTTGGTCAAGGGCCGCCACAAAGCCCCCGGCGTGGTGGCGTGGCTCGTGCCCGGCTCGTGGGAGGTGCACCGCCGGATCGTGGCCGAAGGGCTCGACAAGATGCTCGCAGCGGCCGGCTTCGAGATCCGCCAGCCGGGCTGCTCCGCCTGCCTGGCGATGAACGACGACAAGGTCCCCGCCGGCAAGTACTGTCTGTCGACCAGCAACCGCAACTTCGAAGGCCGCCAGGGCCCCGGTGCCCGCACCCTCCTGGCCAGCCCCCTCACCGTCGCCGCCGCCGCCATCACCGGCGTCATCACTGATCCAAGAAAGGTATAATGTCATTCCCGGCTTGACCGGGAATCTATAGAATGAAACAGAAATTCGACATCATAGAAAGCACCTGCGTTCCCCTTCCCCTGGAGAACGTGGATACCGACCAGATCATCCCGGCCCGGTTCCTGAAGGCCACGACCCGCGACGAACGCTTCTTCGGCGAGAACCTGTTCCGCGACTGGCGCTACCGCGCCGACGGGACGCCCGACCCCGGCTTCGTGCTCAACGATCCCCGCTACAGCGGCGAGATCCTGCTGGCCGGCCGCAACTTCGGCTCCGGCTCCAGCCGTGAGCACGCCGCGTGGGCTATCGCCGGATATGGATTCAAGGTGGTGATTTCCAGCTTTTTCGCCGATATCCACAAGAACAACGAGCTGAACAACTTCGTGCTCCCGGTGGTGGTGGACGAGGATTTCCTGGCGGAGCTCTTCGCCACGGTAAAAGCCGACCCGAAGGCCCGGGTGCGGGTCGACGTGCCGGCGCAGACCGTGACCAACCTGGCCACAGGCCGCAGCGCATCGTTCGAACTGAACGCCTACAAGAAGTATTGTCTGATGAATGCCCTCGACGACATCGACTTCCTGCTTGAGCAGCAGCCGAAGACCGAGGCCTACGAACAGCGGAACGCATGATCGAAGTAATGGACACAACGCTCCGTGACGGCGAGCAGACCGCCGGCGTCTCGTTCAATGCGGACGAGAAACTGGCCATCGCGCGCCTGTTGCTGGAGGAGTTGCAGGTGAACCGCATCGAAGTGGGGTCGGCGCTCGTCTCCTCGGGCGAGCAGGCCGCCTGTGCCCGCATCTGCAGCTGGGCCGCTTCGGCGGGACGCCTCGACCAGGTGGAGATGCTCGGGTTCGTCGACGACGGCCGGTCCATCGACTGGATCCGCGGCGTCGGCGGCCGGGTGATGAACCTGCTGGCCAAGGGCTCGCTGCGCCACGTGGAGGGACAGCTCGGCAAATCGCCCGAGGCGCACCGCGCCGACATCCTGCGCGACATCGACCGGGCCGTGGCCCAGGGTATGACGGTCAACCTCTATCTGGAGGACTGGTCCGACGGCATGGCCGCTTCGCCCGACTACGTCCATTTCATGATGGACGCCCTGAAAGACGCGCCGCTGCGTCGCATCATGCTGCCCGACACCCTCGGCGTGCTGAATCCCGCCAAGACGGGGGAATTCTGCCGCGAGATGGTGGAGCGCTATCCCGGCATCCATTTCGACTTCCATGCCCACAACGACTACGACATGGCGGCCGCCAATGCCCTGGAAGCGGTCAAGGCGGGCGTGCGCGGGCTCCACACCACCGTCAACGGCCTGGGCGAGCGCGCAGGCAACCTGCCCGTGTCGAGCGCGGTGGGCCTGCTCAACGACCACCTCTGCGCCGAGAATTCGCTCGACGAGGGGAAACTGATGCACGTGTGCCGCATCGTGGAGACCATCTCCGGCGTGCGCATCCCGGCCAACATGCCCCTGGTGGGCGAATTCGTATTTACCCAGACCAGCGGCGTACACGCCGACGGCGACAAGAAGGGCGGCCTGTACCAGAACGCCCTGCAGCCGGAGCGCTTCGGCCGGCACCGGCACTATGCCCTGGGCAAGACCAGCGGCAAGGCCAACATCATGAAAAACCTGGAGACGCTGGGCATCACGCTCGACCCCGTGCAGATGCGGCTGGTCACCGAGCGCGTGGTAGAGTTGGGCGACAAGAAGGAATCCCTCAGCCCGGAAGACCTGCCGTTCATCATCGCCGACATCCTCAAGGGCGATGCGGCAGCTTCCCGCGAGCAGCGTATCCGCATCATCAACTACAGCCTGCAGCTGGCCCGCGGCATGCGCCCCGTGGCCAACCTGCGCATCGACATCCAGGGCACCGAATATGAAGAGTCCTCAGCCGGCGACGGCCAGTACGACGCCTTCATGAAGGCCCTGTGGAAGATTTACGACCGGCTGGGCCGGAAGCATCCCCGACTCACCGACTACGTGGTGAAGATCCCGCCCGGCGGCAAGACCGACGCCCTGGTGGAGACCACCATTTCCTGGGACATGGACGGTCATTCGTTCAAGACCCGCGGCATCGACTCCGACCAGACGGAGGCGGCCATCAAGGCAACCGTCAAGATGTTAAATATCATAGAACAATGAAACTCAATATCGCAAAACTGCCGGGCGACGGCATCGGCCCGGAAGTCGTGGAAGAAGCCGCCAAGGTGGTGGAAGCCGTGTGCCGCAAGTTCGGGCACGAGGTATCCTGGCACTTCGCCTACGCGGGCGCCTGCGCCATCGACCGCTATGGCGACGCTTTCCCCGAAGTCACGTACAAGACCTGCCTCGAAGCCGACGCGGTGCTTTTCGGCGCCGTGGGAGACCCCAAATACGACAACAACCCGACCGCCAAGGTGCGTCCGGAGCAGGGCCTGCTGGCCATGCGCAAGCAGCTTGGCCTGTACGCCAACCTGCGTCCCGTGGAGACTTTCAAGTCGTTGGTCCACAAGTCCCCGCTCAAGGAAGAGCTCGTGGACGGCGCCGACTTCCTGGTGATCCGCGAGCTCACCGGTGGCATGTATTTCGGCGAGAAGGGCCGCCTGGACGACGGCAACACCGCCTATGACACCAACATCTACCACCGCTATGAGATCGAGCGCATCCTGAAACAGGCTTTCACCTATGCCATGCAGCGCCGCAAGCATCTCACCGTGGTGGACAAGGCCAATGTCCTGGAGTCGTCGCGCCTGTGGCGCCAGATCGCGCAGGAGATGGCCCCGCAGTATCCGGAAGTGGAGACAGACTACATGTTCGTGGACAACGCCGCGATGAAGCTCATCACGGGACCGAAGTTCTTCGACGTCGTTGTGACGGAGAACACCTTCGGCGACATCCTGACCGACGAGGCCAGCGTAGTCTCCGGCTCGATGGGCCTGCTGGCTTCCGCCTCCGTCGGCGAGAAGACCGGCGTCTACGAACCCATCCACGGCTCCTGGCCGCAGGCGGCGGGCAAGGGCATCGCCAACCCCGTGGCGGCCATCCTCTCGGCAGCCATGATGTTCGAATACGCCTTCGGCCTGATGGCAGAAGGCAAAGCCATCCGGGAGGCCGTTGCCGCTTCGCTGGAAGCAGGTGTCGTGACCGACGACCTGGCCGACGGCGGAAAAGCCTGCTCGACATCGCAGGTCGGCGACTGGATCGCAGAAAGAATCAACCGACAATAATAAATACATATAGCCATGATAGATTGGAACACTTTGGGCTTTGATGCCTACCGGACACGCACGGTGGTCGTGTCGCATTTCAAGGACGGAGCCTGGTCTCCGGCCCAGACCACGGAAACCTTTTCTTTCACGCTCGATCCCTTCGCACAGACGCTGCACTACGCCATGTCGTGCTTCGAAGGCTTCAAGACCTTCCGGCAGAAGGACGGCCGCATCGCCATGTTCCGGCCCGACCAGAACGCCGCCCGCATGGTGCGTTCGGCCAAGTACCTGGGCCTGCCCTGCCCGCCCGAGGAGCTCTTCATCCAGATGAGTGAGCTCTGCGTGAAAAACAACCTGGAATTCCTGCCGCCGTACGGCTACGGGGCCTCGATGTACATCCGCCCGTTGCTTTTCGCGGTGCATCCGCAGATGCAGCTGGTGCCCTATCCGGAAGCTATCTTTGCGGTGATGTGCGCACCCGTGGGCTCGTACTACGGCGCCTACCTGAAGGCCTGCGCCGCCGTGATCCCGGGCGACCACGACCGCGCCGCCCCGAAGGGCTCCGGCAGCTACAAGCTCAGCAGCAACTACGCCACGACCTTCGTGCCGTACCAGATCGCCCACAACCAGGGCTACACCGAGTTGCTCTACCTGAACTCCGCCACCCGCGAATACATCGATGAATTCGGCTCCTCCAACTTCTTCGGCATCCGCGACAACACCTACATCACCCCGCTGTCGGACAGCGTGCTGCCGTCGGTCACCAACAAGACGTTGCGGCAGGTAGCCGAAGATCTGGGCATGAAGGTCGAACAACGTCCCGTCCCGTTCGAGGAACTGGCCTCCTTCGAGGAAACTGCCGGCTGCGGCACTGCCGTGGTCATCACGCCCATCTCCCGCATCGACGTAAAGCCCAAACTCGACGAACCTACCGTCACACGCACGTTCCAATACGGCCCCGATGGCACGGTCGGCTCCGCCTCGACGAAGCTATACAAGCACATCACAGGCATTCAGTTCGGCGAAACCGAAGACATCCACGGCTGGTGCCGCTTCATCGACCTGTAGCGGCGCGGCTCTTGCTGACGAGGATGACGCCGCCGACGACCAGGGCGGTGGCCAGAACTTTCTGCCAGGTGAGGACGTCGACCCCGAGGATGATGCTAAGGGCGGTGGCCAAAACGGGCTGGAAATAGGAGTACATGCTGACCAGCGTGGGCCGGATGCGTTTCTGCCCGTACGGGATCAGGAAATAAGCCACGAAAGTGGCGAAGAAGACAAGATAGCCGATCTCCAGCCCCACCTTCGGGGTAATGGCGGAGTAATCGGTGGTCAGCAGTCCCCGGGCCGCGAAGGGCAGGCACATCAGCAGCGAGAAGAGGAACATCCACTTCATGAACGTGACCACGTTGTACTTGGCTATGACCGGCCGGAACATGGCCAGGTACATGGCGAAACACAGGCTGTTGAGGAGCAGGAGCACGATGCCGGCCGGGCTGGTGGCACTGGCGCCGCCGGCGTGGGCCGAGTGAAAGATGAGGTAGAGGATGCCGCCGAAGCTGAGCGCTACGCCCCCGGCCTTCATCCCCGTGATGGGTTCTTTCAGGAACAGGAAGGCGAAGATCATCGTAAAGATGGGGCCCAGCGTGCCCAATATGGCCGCATCGATGGCGCTGACCATGGTGATGCCCAGCAGAAAGGTATACTGGGTCAGGAACAGGCCCAGGAGCGACGCCACCGCGATCTTCCAGAAATCGCCCCGGTCGATCCGCTCTCTCGGCAGGAACAGGGACAGCAGCCAGAACAGCGCCGTAGCCCCCATCGCCCGTAAAGCGAAGAGCACGATCGGCGGCACCAGCGCACTGTTGGCGATATCCTTGCAGCAAACAAGGTTCAGCCCGAAGATGACGTAGGCCACCCCTACCGCCAAATGTCCCGCTAATGATTCTTTTGCCATGAACGGTTCCGTATTGACGGCACAAAGATACGACTTTTCCTGTCGCTTTAGATGATGCCCGTCATCGAGTAGCCGCCGTCGTGGTAGAGGGTCTGCATGGTGACGTGGCGGGTGAGGTCGGAGAAGAGGGTCACCAGGTAGTCGGCGCAGTCGTCGGCGGAGGCGTTGCCCAGCGGCGAGATGGCGTCGGCCTTGCCGAACATCTCGCCCATGCCGGCGATGCCCTGGCCCGCCGTGGTGAGCGTAGGCGACTGCGAGACGCAGTTCACGCGTACGTGCTTGCGGCGGCCGTAGATCACGCCGAAGCTCCGGCAGATCGACTCGAGGAGCGCCTTGGCGTCGGCCATGTCGTTGTACCCCTCGAAGGCCCGCTGCGCGGCAATGTAGGTCATGGCCACCACCGAACCCCATTCGTTCATGGCATCCCGCTCGTAGAGCACCTGCAGCAGCTTGTGGAACGACAGCGCCGAGATGTCGAGCGTCTTGTTGAAGAACTCGTAGTTGGCCGCTTCGTAGGGACGGCCTTTGCGCAGGTTGAGCGACATGGCCACCGAGTGGAGCACGAAGTCGATCTTGCCGCCGAAGTGCTCTTGCGACCGGGCGACGAGCGCCTGCAGGTCTTCCACCGATGCGGCGTCCGCCGGCACCAGCAGTGCGCCGGTCTGTTCGGCGAGGGCGTTGAGCGTGCCGAGGCGGAGCGCCACCGGCGTATTGGTGAGCACCAGTTCGGCGCCCTCTTCGTGGGCGCGCAGCGCAGCCTTCCAGGCGATGGACTGATCGTTCAGGGCACCGAAGATGATGCCTTTCTTTCCTTTCAGGAGATTGTATGCCATAGCTTTACTTTTTCAGGTTATCGTTGGGAACCAGCATGATCTTGAGGGTGCCCGAGCAGCAGACAGTGCCGTCGACGGACGCCTTGGCGTCGATGACGAACGCCGGGCCGCGACGTTGGTTGATATGCGCATCCACACACACCGTGTCGCCCGGGAACACCGACTTGCGGAACTTCACACCCTCGAGGCCGGCGTAGAACGCCGTGTTGACCTTCATCTCCTCGGCGCCGACCAGCAGCACGCTGGACTGGGCCATGATCTCGCAGAGGATGACCCCCGGCACCACCGGGTAGCCCGGGAAGTGGCCCTGGAGGAAGAATTCGTCCCCCCGGACATGGTATTTTGAGTGAACGGTTTCTCCGTCCAGCACCGATTCGTCGACCAGCAGCATCGGCTCACGATGCGGCAGAATCTGTTTCAAAGCTTCTCTATCCATGGTTCGTTAGATTTTTCTGAGGGATACGCAGGCGTTGTGGCCGCCGAAACCCAGCGAGTTGGACACGGCCACATTGATGTTGCGGCGGCGCGCCTCCAGCGGCGTATAATCGAGGTCGCACTCCGGATCGGGCTCTTCCAGCCCGAGGGTCGGCGGTACGATGCCATCGCGCAGTGCGAGGGCCGAGATGAGGATCTCCAGGGCACCAGCGGCGCCGAAAAGATGGCCCGTCATCGACTTGGTGGAGCTGATGGCGACTTTGTGTGCCGTTTCTTCACCGAGCGCCAGCTTGATGGCGAGGGTCTCACACTTGTCGTTGAGTACGGTACCCGTACCGTGGGCATTGATATAGAGCGAGTCGCGGGCGGCATCGTAATCCGCTTCGCGCAGTGCCTCGGCGATGGCCCGCGAAGCGGCCGAGCCGTCGGGGCGCGGGGCGGTGAAGTGATAGGCGTCGCAGGTGCTGCCGTAGCCCACTACCTCGGCGAGGATCGGCGCGCCGCGGCGGCGCGCATGCTCATATTCTTCGAGCACCATGACAGCCGCGCCCTCTCCCATCACGAAGCCCGCCCTGCGGCGGTCGAAGGGGAGGCAGGCCTGCAGCGGGTCGGTCGCCAGCGAGAGCGCCTTGCTGTTGGCGAAGCCGCCGATGGCGATCGGGTGCACGACGGCCTCGCTGCCGCCGGCGATGATGGCGTCGGCCTTGCCGAGCCGGATGGCCTGGAAGGCTTCACCGATGGTGTACGTACTGGATGCGCACGCAGCCACGTGCGTCACGCAAGGGCCCTGTGAGTTGTATTTGATGGCGATGTTGCCGCCGGCGATGTTGGCAATCATCGTAGGGATGAACAACGGGGAGATGCGCGAGGCGCCTTCCTCGATCAGCACCTTGCTCTGGTCGACGAACGTCTTGAGTCCGCCCACACCGCTGCCGATGTACACGCCCAGGCGTTCGGGCGCGATGTTGACGGACGAGTCGATGCCGCTCTCGGCCACCGCCTGTGCAGCCGCCGCCATGGCATAATTGCAATAGATGTCGTTGCGGCGTGCATCCTTCGGCGAGATGCCGTATGAAAGTGGATCGAAGTCCTTCACCTGGCCGGCGACCGAGACGATGAGGTCCCATTCTTCCAGGCCTTTCAGCCGGCCAATACCGCAAGTACCGGCACAGACTGCCTTCCAAAATTCATCTATATGGTTCCCGAGCGGAGAGACGACACCCGTCCCGGTTATGACGATTCTTCTATTTTCCATAAAAAATTGTACCTTTGGGGCAAAATTTTGAGCATTGAACGCACCCAAATACTTACTGCATAAAAACTTCCTGATCGGATCGGTTGCCTTCGTGGTGATCTTCTCGATGATATTCCAACTGCTCTATCACCCGTTCTCCAACACGACCTGGCTGGGCGTAGATCCGCAAGGGACCCTTCTCCCTACCATCCTCTTCTACATCGTCTGCATCATGATCCTGCTGACCAGCAAGAACCTGATGATGCTCTACCAGATCCGAAACACTTTTACGGTCGGGCGTCTGCTGCTCTGGCTATTCGGGGAATTCGTGCTGATCGCGCTGGTCTATCTGCTCTTCACGGCGCATTTCATCGGGCGGGAGGTCACCTTTTCGGCGAACGTGATCCTGCGCACGTCCTATTGCGTGGGCCTGATCCTGGCCATCCCGTATGCGATCTTCGCGCTGATTGCGGGCAACCTGGCGAAGTCTGAGGAAATCAATGTCCTGAAACTCAACAAGGAAACCGAGATTCCGGCTCCTTCCTCCCCCATCATCCCTTTCTACGACTATACCGGCGCGCTCAAGATCTCCGTCCCGTCCGACAGCATCTTCTATATCGCTTCGCAGGACAATTACGTGGAGATCCGCTATGAACTGGACGGCAAGCTGCTCAACTATCTGATGCGCTGCCGCACCACCCGGCTCGAGAAACAACTGGAAGGCACTTCGCTCATCCGTTGCCACCGCTCCTACATCGTCAACATCGACAACGTGTCGCAGTTCAAGCGGGAGAATGCGAGGGTGTTCCTCGTCCTCTCCCATCCCGACGCCAAGAAAATTCCGGTTTCAAAGAGCTACTACAAGGCGATCGCGGCGCGTCTGGGCCGGATCGCCTCGTAGCTTCCTCTATGATTACGCGCGCGAAGCGATGTAGTCGATGGCGTCGCCGACCGTCTTGATGCCCATGGCATCGTCGTCGGAGATCTTCAGGCCAAACTCTTTCTCGAAGTCCATGATCAGTTCGACGGTGTCGAGCGAATCAGCGCCGAGGTCCATGGTGAAACTGGCGGCAGGGGTGACTTCTTCCTTGGGAAGACCGAGTTTGTTGGAGATGATGTTGACAACTTTCTCTTCGATGGTAGCTTTTTCCATTTTTTTTCAGATTTTAATAATTACCGGGCGCAAAGGTACGCAACTCCCCACTACCTTGTCCGGCCCCGCAACCTTTTGTGGCGAAAAGGAGCCATTTAGGGACGAATGGCGGCGAATTGTGGCGAAATATCACAGAATTTTTGCTAAATTTGTTGGTTGTACGAACACTTCAACCATGAAAAAACTGCTGTCCTGCCTGCTCCTCGCCGCCCTCGTATTGGGTTGCGGAGCCCCTGAAAAGAAAACAACGGAAGCCGCTCCCCAGGAGCGGGAAGATGAGAACGGGCTGGCCTTCGCCGCCCTCTCCGTCATCAATATGCGCGAAGATCCCAACTACGCAGCGGAACTCGGCACCCAGGCCCTCATGGGCACACCCCTGAAGGTCCACTACCACGACAATGACTACTGGGTGAACGTCGAGACCCCCGACGGCTACAAGGCATGGGTCAACGAGATGGCCATCGTGCCCATCGACCAGGCCCGGCTCGACGAATGGAAAGCCGCGAAACGCGTGATCGTCACCAATTATTATACGTTCTTCCTCAAAGCCCCGCGTCCCGACGCCGACCATGTGAGCGACGGCGTGTGGGGCGACATCGTCGAATTTGTCGGTACCAACGGCAAATACACGGAAGTGAAACTCCCCACCGGCCAGAAAGCCTTCGTGCCGACCGCCGACGTGATGGACTTCCGCGCCTGGGTGAAGAGCCGCAAGGCCGTCGTTTCGCCTGCCGATCCGCAGCCCGACATCGAGATGGCCCGCGCACTGGTCATCGAGACGGCCAAGACGTTCGTAGGCGTGCCCTACCTCTGGGCCGGCACCTCCATCAAGGGCGTGGACTGCAGCGGCTTTGCCAAGACGGTCTATTTCCTCAACGGCTACATGCTCCGCCGCAATGCCTCCCAGCAATACAAGACCGGCGAGCCTGTCGACGTGTCGAAGGGTCTCGACAACCTGCTGCCCGCCGACCTGGTGTTCTTCGGCCGCGAAGCCACGGAAGACAAGCCCGAGAAGATCACGCACGTGGCCATCTACATCGGCAGCGGCAAGATCATCCACTCCTCGCAGGTGGTGCGCATCAACTCGCTGATAGAAGGTCAGCCGGACTACTACAGCCGCAAGCCCATCCGCGCCTGCCGCATCATCACCAACCAGGATTGCGGAAAGGGCGTGGAATCCATCGCAAAAAGTGGTGTATATTTTAATGAATAACATATGAGCGATCGCAGAACATTCCTCAAGACGGCGGGCCTGATGACGGCCGGCGCCGCACTCTTCAATCCCGCCAGCCTGTTCGCCCGCGGAGATGCCGCCAAGAAGAAATCGGGCAGCAAGAAGCTCGAGCTCGCATGGGAAGATTTCCAGGGCATCATGAAGTTCACCTTCACCATCTCGGGAAGCTCCCGCACCACCACCCCCATCGTCATCACCCGCCTCACGTGGGATGGCTATACGGGATACGGAGAAGCCGCCATGCCGCCGTACCTCGGCGAGACGCAGGCCTCCTGCCATGAGTTCTACAAGAAGGTGGTCGACAACGTGCTGCCGAAATTCGACAACCCGTTCCGGATCGAGGACATCATGGCCGCCGTCGACAAACTGACGACCAACAACACCGCCGCCAAGGCTTCCATCGACATCGCCCTGCACGACCTGGTGGGCAATATTTTCGGCCAGCCGTGGTGGAAGATCTGGGGCTTCAACCCGGACATGGCACCCTACACGTGCTATACCATCGGCTACGACGCCTCCGACGAGATGGTCAACACCAAGATCGACGAGGCTTCCTGGAACAAGATCATCAAGGTGAAGCTGGGTATGAGCGAAGCCGAGGACAAGCGCATGATCAACCTGATCCGCGCCCGCGACCAGCGCCCCATCGTGATCGACGCCAACCAGGGCTGGAAAGACAAATACTACGCCCTCGACATGATCCACTGGCTTGCCGAACGCGGCGTGGAGATGATCGAGCAGCCCATGAGCAAGCTCATGCTCGACGAAACCGCCTGGATCACGGAGCGCAGCCCGCTGCCCGTCATGGCCGACGAGTCCTGCCAGCGCATCTATGACATCCCGCGCCTGAAGGGCGCCTTCCACGGCATCAATATCAAGTTGATGAAGTGTACCGGCCTGTGGGAAGCCCGCCAGATGATCACCATGGCCGAGCAGAACCACATGAAACTGATGGTGGGCTGCATGACCGAGACTTCCGTGGCCATTTCCGCCGCCGCGCAGATCTCCCCGAAAGTCATCTGGGCCGACCTCGACGGCAACTACCTCCTGGGCAACGACTGCTTCGACGGCATGAAGCTCGTCGACGGCAAGATCACCCTCGCCGACAAACCCGGCCTGGGCCTGACAAAGAAACCAGGAATCATCAGTATTTAGCAAAAAAGCTCTCAGCGGTCGCTGAGAGCTTTTTTATACACGTACCGGTCCGTTACCAGCGGTTCAGCGGCATTCCGTTCATCATCATCTTCACCTTCAGGCGGGTTTCTTCGATGACCTGCTCGTTCTCGACGTCACTCAGGACGCGGTCGATGAGTTCCACGATCATGAGCATGTCTTTCTCGACGAGGCCGCGCGAAGTGACGGCCGGCGTGCCAACGCGCAGGCCGGAGGTCTGGAACGCGCTGCGGCTGTCGAACGGCACCATGTTCTTGTTGACGGTGATGCCGGCGCGGACGAGGGCCTTCTCGGCCACCTTGCCGGTGAGATCGGGGAACTTCGGACGGAGGTCGATCAGCATCAGGTGGTTGTCGGTACCGCCGGAGACGATGTAGTAGCCTTTTTTGATGAACGCTTCGGCGAGGGCTTTGGCGTTCTTCTGGACCTGGACCTGGTAGTCGCGGAACTCGGGCTGCAGCGCTTCGTAGAAGGCCACGGCCTTGGCGGCGATGCAGTGCTCGAGCGGACCGCCCTGGATGCCCGGGAAGACAGCAGAGTTGATCAACGCGCTCATCTTCTTGATCTCACCCTTCGGAGTGGTGAGGCCCCACGGGTTGTCGAAGTCCTTGCCGATGAGGATGACGCCGCCGCGCGGGCCGCGGAGGGTCTTGTGCGTGGTGGACGTCACGATGTGGGCATATTTCACCGGGTTCTTCAGCAGTCCTGCGGCAATCAGGCCGGCCGGGTGCGCCATATCGACCATGAAGATGGCACCCACCTCGTCGGCGATGGCACGCATCCGTTCCCAATCCCATTCGCGGGAGTAGGCGGAGGCGCCGCCGACGATGAGTTTCGGCTTGTATTCACGTGCCTTGCGCTCCATGTCGTCGTAGTCCACCAGGCCCGTATCCTTGTTGAGCTGATAGGCGACAGCGTTGTACAGTTTGCCCGACATGTTAACCGGAGAGCCGTGCGTCAGGTGGCCGCCGTGGGCCAGGTCGAGACCCATGAAGGTATCGCCGGGCTTCAGGCAGGTGAAGAACACGGCCATGTTGGCCTGGGCGCCGGAGTGGGGCTGGACGTTGGCGTACTCAGCGTCGAAGAGCTGGCAGAGGCGGTCGATGGCCAGTTGCTCGATCTGGTCGACCACTTCGCAACCGCCGTAGTAGCGGGCGCGGGGGTAACCTTCGGCGTATTTGTTGGTGCAAACACTGCCGAGTGCTTCGAGCACCTGTTTGCTCACAAAGTTTTCGGAGGCGATGAGTTCGAGGCCTTCGCTCTGGCGCTCCTCTTCCTTGCGAATCAGATCGGATACTTGAACGTCTTGTTTCATATAGGTGTTACTTTTTGTCTATTTTCCTTTGTATCAGAATAGATTTACAAAGATAAAACAATTTCCTATATTTGCCACGGCAAAATTCGCAATATGTTCCGGAAACTTTTGAATAGCGAACTGGGGCGCCTGAGCGCGGAGCAGTACAAGGACGCCGACAAGGCGCCCCTCGTGCTGGTACTCGACAACGTGCGCAGCCAGCACAACATCGGCTCCGCCTTCCGCACCTGCGACGCCTTCCGCATCGGCAAGATTTACCTTTGCGGCATCTCATCGACGCCACCCACCCCGGAAATCCACAAGGCCGCACTAGGCGCGGAATTCAGCGTAGACTGGGAACATGTCGACACGGCGCTGGAAGCCGTGGTGCGGCTGCGTGCGGAGGGATACACCATCGCGAGCGTGGAGCAGGCCGAAGGCGCGACGCAGCTGCAGGACTTCCGCCCCGCGCCGGACGCGCGCTACGCGCTGGTTTTCGGCAACGAAGTGCATGGCGTCGCGCAGGAGGTGGTAGACGCCTCCGACCTGTGCCTGGAGATCCCGCAGTACGGCACCAAGCACTCCCTCAACGTGTCGGTCAGCATCGGCATCGTCCTTTGGAACATAATTTTGAACAATCTAAGATAATTTTACTATCTTTGCAGTCCCAATTCGGGAACTCGGGAAGTGGCGCAGTTGGCTAGCGCGCTGCGTTCGGGACGCAGAGGTCGGGTGTTCGAGTCACCTCTTCCCGACGATCTTCAACAAAAACCCACGGCTTTTCGGCCGTGGGTTTTTTGCTGGGCAAGGCTACCTACACATGCTTCAGGAAGTAATCCACGAGGATATCCTTGCTCTCCCGCGTGATCAGGAAGCCATTGTGATCCGTAGGATGCTGGATGACTTCACAGTCGGGATAGCGGTTCTTCCAACGCTGCTCGTTGGTAAAGAACTCCTCCTTCTCCATCCTTTTCACTTCCGGAGATTTCTCGGCGCCCGTGTTGACGGCGCTTCCCTCGGTATAAATACTGGAGATGAAGGCGGTTACGCGACCCTTGTAGGTCTCCTCCGGCATCGTTGCCATCAGGTTGATGTCCAGATCCGTGCGGGCGTTGTTACGCGCTTCGTTGTAGAAGGGGAAGAAGTACAGCGCGCGCATCTTCTGCTGCAGGGAGATGTCCCGGTCCAGTTCACCGTCCAGCACGATCACCTGCGGCTTGTGCGGCTTGTCGTTATACAGGCGCGCGGCCAGGACGAGGCCCTGCTCGCCACCAGCGCAAAAACCGGTGATCGCCACGACGTTGCGCGTATTGACGACGTCCTGGACGAGCTTGACGTATTCGTCCACCAGGCCGTCCATGTCCGTCAGTCGGTCCTCCAGGATGGTATGGTAGGACTCGATGGCGAAGATGGCGAACTTGTGCGACAGCCTTTCGGCCCATTCGCCAAAGATGAACGAGAAACTGGTAAAACCGCTGATCACGATGATGACGGGCTTGTTCGGGTCTTTCCACGAATCGCCGAACCAGAAGGCATTGGGATGCTGCTCGGCAGCCATGATCTTGCGGATGGTCCGCAGCGTATAGAAGTCATTGGCAGTCAGGTGGAAGCCGGACATACCCATCTGGACGGTCAGCTGCATGACGTGCAGCGAGGTGATGCCCAGGTCGTTGAAAAGATCCGCTTCGACATTGACGCTGGGCAGGCCGAGCATCGTGGCCGTGGCCTGCATGAGCAGTTCCTCATGGGGCGTCAGCGGCGTATCGTTGGTGATGACCGGGTCCAGCGCCTTGTTGACAAGCGTGGCCTTGTCGATCTTGCCGTTGATGTTCAGCTTGAAGTCATCGACCTGGTTCCAGAACGTCGGCACCATGTATTCCGGCAGCAGCTCGGCCACTTTCTGTCGGATTTCATCCAGGCTCTTGACATTGTCGGCCGTTCGGACATACGCCACGATGTATTTCTCAGTGCCGATCTCTTCCAGACGCACGAAGGCCCGCAGGACGCCCTCCTGCCGCTCGATCAGCGTATTGATCTCACCCAGCTCGATCCGGTAGCCGCGCAGCTTGATCTGCGAATCCTTCCGGCCGATATAGTTGAAGCTGCCGTCTTCGTTGAGCGTCACCAGGTCGCCGCTGTGATAAAGCCGCGAGACGTCGATGCCGTCGTGCTCCTTTTCATACGGATTCTCGAAGAACATCTGCGCGTTCAGGTCGGGACGGTTCCAGTAGCCGTTGGACAGCTGCATGCCGCCGATCAGCAGTTCTCCTTCTTCGCCAGGACGCACCCGTTTTCCGTCTGCATCGGCCACATAGCATACCACACCGGGGAACGGATAGCCTATGTTCTGCCATTGGTCCACACTGCGGACCTCCAGGCCGGTAACGGCGACACAGGATTCAGTGGGTCCGTATGCAATCACAAAACGGTAAGAATACTTACCGACGATCATTCGGGTAAGGTTTTCAGGAACCGCTTCTGCACCGGTAGCCAAGGTATCCATCGCAGGGAAATCGTAATCCAGGAAGACAGCCAGCAACGACGGCGGGAGCAAGGTGAAAGTAATCTTCTTCTCTCTCATAAGCTTCTGGAGAAGGGTGGCATCATGCCGCTGCTCATCCTGGGCAATTACCAGGGTGCCGCCATAGTAAAGCGAAGAGAAAATCTCCAGCACAGATACGTCAAAACTGATGCTGGCGAACTGAAGGATGACCGAGCTATCGCTCACATGGAAAGTATCCGGCCTGCAAACCATCTGCAAGAAACTGTACAGCGCCTTGTAGGGCACAGAAACCCCCTTGGGCTGGCCGGTGGTGCCCGAGGTGTAAATCATATACGCTTCGGAGACCGCGCCGCCCAGGACAGGCAGCGTCTCCATCAACGGACTGGCAAGCAGTTCCTGCAGATTGTCCCGGGTGACCAGCACGCTCATGGAAGCATCCTTGCAGATGAAATCCCGGCGCTCTGCCGGCGTCTCCACGTCGATGGGCACATAGGAGCAACCCAGTTTCATGGCAGCCAGGATACAGGGCACGTAATGCTCGTTCCGGCCCAGGGCGATACCGATACGGACGGGAACATCCTGCATGACAGGATGTTTTTCGACCAGCCGGGCCACGCCGGAAGCAATGTGGCTGGCCATCTCGTCCAACTGTGCGTAGGTGACCTCCTGGTCGCCTATGACATAGGCAATCTTGTCTTTATAAGTTTCGGCGATCGTCGCCAGTCGCCGTGAAAGCTTCTCACGATACAAGTCCATGTTGCCGGGTATTTAGAATTTGAAACATACATGGCCCAACAGCCATCGGCCGGCCTGCCGCATGGGCGCGACACTGGAACCGCCCTGCACATAGGTCGTGTTGGCAATGTTATAGACATTCAGGCCCAATTCCACTTTCCAGACGGCATAGCTGACACCCAGGTCAAAGATCGCGCGGGCGGGAAGGTCGATGTCCATTTCGGGGGCACCCGGCAGGACATAGATCGATTTCTGTTTCGACACGAAAAGGGCATGCGCGTTCACCTTCAATCCGGAAATGATCTCGTAGGTGGCGGTCAGGTTCGCCTGCAAATCCGGAACATTATAGACGCTGTGACCGATGGTCAGATAGTTCTCGTAATCAAGCACGCGCTGCCAGGTCAGGTTTCCGTCGACCTTGAAGCGGGAGATGGCATAGCCGGCCGCCGCCTCCACACCGGCATTGGTGAGACTACCGGCATTGGTGTTGCCCACTTCGCTCTGGATAATGAAGTTGTCCGCTTTGTTCACAAAGCCGTTGAGTTCCATCATCAGGCCCGGAACCAGCTTGCCGTCGCTATAGAACGACAGTTGCCAGGAGTTCAGGTATTCGGGCGCCAGGTCGTCGTCGCCGAAGTTGATGTCCAGGGTGTTGTTGCGATAGAAATAGGGCGCGTCCACGAAAGCCTTGGAATAGCTCAGCTTGGCACTCCACTTGGGCCGGGAATAGATCAAGGCGATACGGGGCGAGAGCACGTGCAGCTTCCTGCCCGTAGAACGCAATTTGAAGTCATAGCGCAGGCCGGCATTGAGCACCAGCCCGTAGCCGAAGGAATGCTTGACCTGCACATAGGCATCGGCACTGGTCTCGTTACCCGTTTTCAGGATTTTCTGATCGTTGAAGGATTTCAGGATCAAGTCGAAATCCTTACCCTCCAGATAAACGGCGTCATTCAACCTGAAACGGTTGGCGTGGCCGCCGACCATCACGACACCGGACTGCCGTTGGCCGAACGAATAATTGTAACTGCCCTGGGCCGATATGCCATAGGTGAATTCATACCAATTAACGCTCTGGAATACGCCGTCATACAGCGGAATGGTAACATCTTCCGCACCATTGGGGTGCACTTCATTGATTCCCACGTCGGGAACGCTGTCCCCATCTATCTGGTAACGCTGCTGGTTCTGCGAGTCATAGGTGGCAGCAACCTGCCAGGAGAAACTCCCCTTGCTGTCGGCATAGCCTATCTCGGCGTGCTGCGAGGTGATGGCGTAGCCGGGGGCATTGCCGTTGAGCAGACGGTAACGGTCATAGGCATACGGCGTAAAGAAGTAACTAAGCGTCAAAGGAGCTACCGTCTTGGCGAAGCGGCGGTTGTAGAGGACGTGCATCTTGTCCCAAGTCAGCGATACGCCCAGATCGTAGGATGGAGCCTTGTTGTAGCCGCCAATGATCATGTCGCCGTCTATCGGCATGACGGCATACGGCTGTTCCTCCGGGGTGGCGCCATAGTGCACTTTCTGTCCATTCGACCGATAGAGGCTCGCCCAGGCCAGGACGTCGAGAGACAGATAGCGCTTGCCGAAAAGCAAATCTCCTCGCACCTGTCCGTAGTTGCCGCCACTTCCCTTTATCATGAAACCGTCCACATCCGATCCTTCCTTGGTGATGATGTTGACCACACCGGTCAATGCGACGCCGCCATACAGGGACGATGCCGGGCCTCGCAGCACCTCGATCTGCTTGACCTTGTCCAGGCTGATGGAGTAATCGGGGCTGGCCGTATTGGTAGAGTAGCTGTTCAGCCGGTGACCGTCCAACATGATGAGAATTTTCTCCTGCCCGGAAGAATAGATTCCTCGCATGGCCACGTTCATCTCCTCGTTGCACGCAATATCCGTCATGCCGGGAACGTACGCCAGAAGGGCATCCTTCAGGGTTCTGGCACCGATGCGCCGAAGCATGTCTTCCGTAATCAGGGTCACGGGGACCGGCGCCTCTTCAATGGACTCCGCCTGCTGGGATGCCGTGGTAATCGTGGCCTTCTGGCCGGCCTTGAGCCTTTCCACCATTTCGGCAAAACGCGGGACGTCATTGTACACCCTGTAGTAAGGGTCTACCGCCAGCAGCTTCGCGACCCAGGTCTCGGCCACTTCGGGCCTGTCCATGTTCAGGTTGCACAAGGCCAGCAGCCGGTATACACCGATCCGGGATTCTCCGGTGAAACTGCCCGCCGCTTGGCTCAACAGCGAGTCGGCCTGCGCGAACATGCCATACTCGTATGCCTCCAGGGCCGATTCATACAGACGCGCATCTCCCTGTGCCTGAGCGGCATGTGCGAAAACGAGCAGGAAGAGGGCGACGAGGTATCCTTTGATTCTCATTTTACAATCTTTACAGGGATGATAAACGTAAAGGTGGTTCCCACCTTCGGTTCGGAGTCCACAAGCAGCTGACCGTTGTGGTTCTTGGTAATAATGTCATACGTGATGCTCATTCCCAGTCCCGTACCCTGGCCGGCGGGCTTGGTGGTAAAGAAAACCTCGTAGATCTTTTCCTTGACTTCGGGGGTCATGCCCATGCCGTTGTCCTTGATTTCCACATGAAGATCCCCGCTGTCCGGGCCGTTTCCGTCCAGGAAGACTTTCACGTCGATTTCCGGCTTGTAATCATCGCCTTCCAGGCCGGTCCGTTCCTTGACCGTATAGCAGGCGTTGTTCATGACATTGAGCACGGCGCGGCTGAGGTCCTGGGGAATGACCATGACCTTGGGCATGTTCTCCTGAATATCCTCCCGTATGGTGATATTGAAGTTCTTGTCGTTGGCGCGCATGGCATGGTAGCTGAGCCACACGTATTCATGGACCAGCTGCCCCGCGTCGGTGGGCAGCATCTCACCGGCCTTTCCGCGGCTGTACAACAGGATGCCGCGGATGATGCTGATGGCACGCTCGCCATGCTCCTGGATCTTGGAGAGATTCTCCCGGAGGTCGGCGGAGATGTCTTCCAGGTCGGAGGCATCATTCTCATCCAGCTTGTCGGCACAGTCCTCCATGATATCCTTCAGGTCGTCCAGCAGCTTGTCCGACATCTTGCTGAAATTGATCACGAAATTCAGCGGATTCTGTATTTCATGGGCAATGCCGGCACTCAGCAGTCCCAAAGAGGCCATCTTGTCCTGCTTGCGCAACTGTTGCCGCAGGTCTGCTACCTGTTGTTTCAGGCCTTCCAAATCCTCTTCCATAACTATCTTAAGCCAAGTTAATTACAAATTCAGTGTATTCATCCTTCACGGAATCGACCGTAATCTCGCCACCGCAGTCATGCATGATCTGCTGGCTGAAATAGAGTCCCACACCCGGTGCCTCGGCCGTAGGCTTGGTGGTAAAGAACGGGTCGAATATCTTGTTGATGATACTCTTCTCGATGCCGATACCGTTGTCGTAGATCTTGATCAAGGCATGTCCCGATTCGGGCTCCTGCATGACGGAGACGCGGAGCACGGGCTCGTATTTACCCTTACTTGCCTTTTTCTTCAGTGCATAAATGCTGTTGGAAAGCATAGCCATGAGGGACTTGCCGAACTGGTCGGCCACCACGTTCCGCATAAGCGAAGTCTCCGGCCGGATGCATTCCACCTGGATGCCGAGCGCGGCGATATCAGCGGCATAGTAGTTCTTGAGCTTGTCTACGGCCTGCTGGCACAACAGGGCGATATCCGTCGACTCGAACTTCCGGGAACGCTCCTTCAGCAGCTCCTCCATGGCTTTCAGGGTGCGGGTCGTGGAGATTCCATGCTGCTCGATCTTCTCCAGGTTGGTCTTCATCATGTCCATCACATCCATGGAATCGTCGAAGGTATCGGGGTCGAAACTATCTTTCTCATCGTCGATGTTCTCCCGCAGTTCCTGCGACAGGCCCAGGGTAAGGTGGGCAAAATTGTTGATGTAGTTCATCGGGTTGAGGATACGGTCGATCAGGCCCTTGGTCAACTTACCGATGGCCGCTTCGCGCTCCTGCCGGAGCAGCTGGTCCTGGGCCGAACGCAACGCGTCGAGCGTCTCCTCCAGTTTGTTCGATTTCTCCTCGATCTCATCGCGCTGGGCCTCAATCTCATTTTTCTGCTTGACCACCTCTTCGGTACGCTTGGCGACGATAGCCTCCAGCCTTCGCTGTTCCTCGGCCATGCGACGCATGCGGTATTGGAAGAACAAATAGACGAGGTAGACGATGACCATCAGGTAGAACAAGAGGGCATACCAGCGGATGAACCACGGATACGGCCGCTTGAACGCATACGGGCCGGTTTCACTCACCTGTCCGTACGCATCCCGGGACCGGACAGATACCGCATAGGTACCGAAATTCAGGTTGGCAAACAGGAATTCCTGCTGCTCGCTCCATTTCGACCATGCATTGTCATCCCGCAGGCGGTAGCTGTACATCGTCTTTCCGATAGGGTCGATCTTGTCGTTGGCAAAGCTCAGGGAAAGATCGCTGCCGTTCGAAAGGAAACGACGGACATACAGCTTGGGTTCGAACCGGTCGGTCGCACGGCACTGGCCGATATTGAACCGCACCAGCTCGTCGTTGTCCCCGATCCAGGCAAGACCTTCATCCACCAGCATGGCCTTGACATTGAAGTCGGCGAACGGCTCGACCCACGCTTTCAGGTCTTCGGGCATGTTTTCATAATAGAGACCGGAACCATTGTCATAGCAGCGCCATACATTGCCGGCTTCGTCCTCATATTCAAACAGTTTCGACATCTGGCCATCGTCCCGCTTTTCGAACGTCTCGCTGCCGGCCGCCATGTAGTAGTAATCGCCGGCCAGCGTCATGGCCCACACGCCCCCGTCCTTTTCCTTCTTGAAGCGGGTGACATTGGGAATCTCCGCGATGGGCACACTTCCCTCACCGGGAACGAAACCGCTGATGCGTTCCAGTTCGCCGACCAGATAAGAGCCGTCATCCAAGTCCACGATGGAAAGGGCGAACGGCGTGGTCACCTGACGTGCGACCCCATTGGCATAGGCATAAACACCGTACGACGTGGCCACATACAGCGTCTTTTCATCGCCGCGGGCCATCTGCCAGCAGGCGTGCTGGACATTTTTCACCTGCTTGAACTGCTGCCCGTCCAGCCGGAACAGGCCCTGGAACGTTCCCACCATCAAAGTCGGGCCGCACATCGCGAGGCAGGAGATCTGGCCCCGGAGGCCCTCCTTTTCCGTAAAGTGGGTATATATCTCGGAAACCGATATGCTGAAGACGCCGTTGTCCGTTGCCCCCCAGACCGTTCCCTTGCCGTCATAAGCCAGCTTGGTGATACTGTTGGAGCAGAGTCCGTTATCGACGTTCAAGCGCCAGATCTCCCGGCCCTGGGCATTGACCGCTATCACACCGGCCGTCGCCGTGGCCAGCAACGTCCGGTCGCCGGACAGCGCCAGGCGCTGGTACACTTCGATATCCTTCCAGCGGTCCACCGTGTTGTCCCTGTTGCGCTCACCGCCGGCCAGCACGCTGGCATCGGTGGCGTCGCGTTGCGTATAGGATACCTGGATGGAATCACCATCGACGGCATGGACCATTCCCGTCAGTTTGATACCCTCAAAAACGACGTGTCCTTCTTCATCCATTTGCAGGCTCACCACGCGGGAGATGTCGGGCGTGTGGACAATCCGCCATTCCACATTGTCATAGACCAGCAAGCCCTCGAAATTCGCAAAGAAGGTATGCCCCTCGCCATCACAGATGACATCGAAGTTACGGTTGTGGGCATTGTACATGCTGGCCGAGTAGTTTCTGAAGAACGGGATGCCCATGTGGGCATCGGCTCCATTCTGCGCGACAGCCTGCACCGTACCCAGCAGCGCGGCTACCAACAAAGCGATAAGAAACAGAAACCTTCTCATTTGAACGTCATATATGGAATGGAAACGCCCACGTAGCGCGTCCACTCCTGTTGGGTCAGATTACGGTCGATTTTATCGTACAACTGCGACGCCATGTCATCAGCCGAAGCATTGAGGAACAGGACACTGCCTGCGGAAGTCCCGATCCACACGGATTTTCCGTCGGCATCGCCGCAGACGGCCAGCGTCCAACCGTCAAAAGTATAATCCACGGGCACCAGCCATTCAGCCGGAATCTCCTTGCTGCTAGCCACACGCTTGCCCACGCTCTTCGCCGCCAGTTCCTCGCGGAAGGACAATCCACTCTCGAACGACATGTTGTCCAGGTTCCAGATATACGCTTTCTTGTCGTAACCGCCCGTGACGACGACAGAGCCGAGCATGTCCATGCTCATGCACCGGGCCTTGTGGGCGGCCATCGTCTCCAGGATGCGGTTGTATCTGTTGACAGGATACACCGTGCCGTCTTCCGCACCCAGCAACAGGCATCCGCTTGCCTTGTCATAATGGGCGGCCGTGACCACGGCCTTCAGCAGCGGCGTCTTTTCTACTATCTGGCCCGAAGCGTTCATCTCGGCATAAGAGCCGTCTGCAAAGAACAGACACAGGACGCCCTCCCGCTCGACAACGGCCGACAGGGTCTTGTCGAGGAGCACTTGTCCGGACACCTGTGCGTCCGCATACCAGCACAGGCTCCGGCGCGCGGCTACGAGCAGGCGTCCGCCCACCGGGACCAGCTTGAAATAGTCGTCTTCCGGCAGGGACACGGTCTTCTTGCTTCCCTTGAAGTCCAGTATGCACAAGGGGCCTTTCCAGGAGAGGGCATAGATATTCCCGCCGATCACCTTCACATCCCTGAAATCATACGCCGGATTGAACAACAGTGGCTGGGAGACGATCTGCCGGGCTCCTGCGCCTGCGGTCGCTGTCAGCCATTCCACCTCTCCGTAATTGGTCACGATCACGCACTGCCCGGGGCGGCCGCGCACTTGCGAGATGGCGTTCACGGCACCGCCCTCCTTCACCTTATGGCGCAGGATGCCATCCGTGGCGAGCGTCAGGGACTTGAATGTCTCGGAATAGTATTGGTTACCCCGGTTGTTCTTGAGGAGATACCAGCTGGCGTACGCCAGGAGGTCGGCCACGTCCGCCTCGCCAGCTTCCCGCCGGACCTGGGAGCTCACGGCCAGACTGCGGGCCTGGGTGCGGCGGTTCAACGTGTCCGCCACGTTCCGTGCATGCGTCGCCTCATCCCTTTGCTCGAGGGCGATTTCCTGCTGGCGTTCCGCGTTGGCACGTTCCCGCTCGGCTACCTCTGCAGCGGCATTTGCCTTGAGCTCGGCCTCGCGGGCGGCACGGCTCTCTTTCTCGGCACGCTGGGCGCTGTGGGTGGCCAGGATGGACTGTTCCTCGGCACGGTCACGCTGCTGGTCGGAGATGGCTTTCTGCTGATAGGCGATATCCTCCATCTGCAGGCTGACGCTCTTGACGATGGCGGCATTCTTCTCGGCCGCCAGCAGTCGTTCCATCTCTTCCTGCAGCTCGGCCAGCTCGCCGCGCGACTGCTTGCTGCCCATGCGATAGGCCACGACAGCCACACCGGCCAGGACCGCCAGGCCGATCAGCGCTGATAATAGGATGGCACGGGGTTTCACTTTCTACGGATGACTAATTGGGTAATATCGTCGCTCTGGGGTGCGCCGTCGACAAACTCCATGACCCGGGCGTTGATCGCTTCGACGATCTGCCGGCTGGAAGCACCCTTCAGGTCGGCCAGCGTGGCCTGCAGCCGGTCTTCCCCGAACTGGGCGTGTTCGATGTTCTCGGCCTCGGTCACGCCGTCCGTGTACATCACGAGCGCATCGCCGGGGTCCAGTTGAAGCTTTTCTTTCATGTAAGGCACGCCCTCCATCGCGCCAAGCACCAGGTTGCAGGCGCACTTCAGCATCTCGACTGAGCCGTCGGCATGAAGGATGAAGGGCGGATTGTGCCCGGCGTTGGTAAATTCGATCTGGCCGGTCTGCAAATCATAGATGCCATAGAAAACGGTCACGAACATGGAGTTCACGCTCTCGTCGCAAAGCATGTCGTTGACCGTCGTCATGCACTCGTCCGGAGAATTGACATGCGAGCCGATCGCCTTGATGAGCGTATGGCTGACCGCCATGAAGATAGAGGCCGGCACGCCTTTGCCGCTCACGTCTGCGATGGTAAATCCGATCCGATGGTCATCGATCGGGAAGAAGTCGTAGAAGTCTCCGCCTACATCCTTGGCGGCCAGCATGCTGGCATAGATATCCACCTTATCGGCATCGGCCAGTTTCAAAGTGAATACCCGGGGCAGGATGCCTTGCTGGATCTCGCTGGCCACGGACAGGTCGCTCCGGATATCCACCAGCTGGGCATGCTCCTTCTGGGCGCTCCGGATATACTCGATCTGCTCCACGGCCTTGTCGATGGTGATCTGCAGGTCGTCCAGGTCGATCGGCTTGGTGGCAAAGTCAAAGGCGCCGTTGTTCATGGCGTGGCGGATGTTGTCCATATCGCCGTAGGCACTTACCATGATGCACTTGAGCGACGGGTTGCGCATCTCGTTGACCTTGGCCAGAAGCGTCAGGCCATCCATTTCAGGCATATTGATGTCCGAAAGGATGATGGCAATATCCGGGTTTTTCAGCAGGATTTGCAGCGCCTCCAGCCCGTTGTGGGCAAAGAAGAACTCGTATTCGCCTTTTCTGATCTTTCTGCGGAAGAATTGCGTCAACAACAACTCGAGATCGGTCTCGTCGTCGACGCTGAGGATTTTAACAGCCATTGCTATCTATGTCAGAATATTAGTTATCAAAAAAACGGTTAAAATTACTCAAAAAAACGGAATATGTCAAAACAAAAAAAACGGCCCCGCAACGTTCTGTTGCGGGGCCGGTCCTTTTCGTTAGAAATCCAGGTCCGGATTGTCGTAGTCACGACCGTTCAGGACGTCGCCGTTCCCGTCATAGTTGATGGTACGGGTGGGTTTTCCCTTGGCGTCGTAGCTGGTGCAGCTGTGTTCGCCGATCGCCTCGGGCGGCAGGTTGCCGATACGCTCGATCTCCATGCCGAAGTAGCGTTCCGTATCGTTGCGGAGCAGCCTTTCCGAGACAGACGGTACTTCCTTGCGGGACCATTGGTCACCAGTCGGGCGGTCCAGATAGTCCATCGCCTCGATCTTCACGCCGTTTTCGTATTCGGCGATCAGGACCCAGCGGGGACGGGACGTGTTTTCTTTCGACAGGTCTTCCCCGGTGTACGAGCCCATGTGGGCCCAACGGATGACGCGGGCCATTCTCACCAGCAGCTCCGGGTCGCCGCAGTAGTAGTTCCAACCTTCGAGCGAACCCATCAGCCGGAAATACACCGCGTTGTGATACTTGTCTTTCTTGAACCAGTACACCTCGGTGCCTTCCTCGTTATGCAGTTCGTAACGATAGGATACCAGGCCCACCTCCTCGGCCGGCTCCTTGTCGAGCCAGTCGCTGAGGGTTCCCGCTATCTTTCCGAGCCCCTCCGCCCCCTTGCCCGGAGGCGTGGCCTCGTAGCCGTGGAAGGAGGCGCGCTTTCCGTCGCTGAAGGTCATGAACAGATGCCAGGAGTCGCCGTCGAGCACATCCATCTTAGGGGTGAAGGTCTTCCCGTCGTACTTTTCCATCCTGTACTCCGTCACAAGCGAGTCCAGCGTGTCCATCAGGGTGTCGTCCAGTTCGAACACGCGATCACGGTCGTTGCCCACTTCGATGGTGAGCAAGGTCTTGCCCTTTTTCGTCCGCTCGACCGTATAGTCGATGTTGCTGTGGCTGCGATAGCCGTGGGTGCCGCCGTATTCGAGCTTCACGAGCCGCCGTTCGCCCTTGTCGGGCTGCCCGGCGGGATCTGGCGCAGGCCGGCCGCATCCCAGGAAAGAGAGCAATGACATCAGGATCAGGAATTTTGCCACGGGTTATCCGGTATTACTTGTTCTCGCGATCGCGGCGCGGCTTGCTATCGCGGCCGCCTTCGCGGCGCGGGCCACGGTCACGTCCACCTTCGCGGCGGCCGCCTTCCTTGCTGTCCTTGCCACCTTCGCGGCGCGGACCGCGCGGACGGCGCTCCGGCTCCACATAGCCTTCCGGCTTCGGCTTGAGGGCGCGCATCGAGAGGCGCATCTTGCCAGCCTTCGGGTCGTATTCGAGGAGCTTGACGTCGACCTCGTCGCCGACGGCCAGCACGTCCTCTACCTTCTCGGTCTTGCTCCAGTCGATCTCCGAGACGTGCAGCAGGCCTTCCTTGCCCGGCATGATCTCGATGAACGCACCGAACTCGAGGATCGAGACCACCTTGCCGTGGTACACCTCGCCGACCTCGGGCACTGCGCAGATACCCTTGATCCAGTCGAGAGCTTTCTGCATGTTGTCCGCGTTGTCGGATGCGATGTCCACCACGCCTTCGGTGAGGTTGGTGCCCGGAATCGGCTCCTCGTCGATGTTGATGACGCAGCCGGTTTCCTTCTGGATCTTCTGGATGGTCTCGCCGCCCTTGCCGATGACCGCGCCGATGAACTCGGCAGCGATGCGGATCTGGACGATGCGCGGGACGAACGGCTTGTAGTCGGCGCGCGGCTCGGGGATGGTTTTGAGCATCTCGCCCATGATGTGCATGCGGCCCTGGCGTGCCTGCTCGAGGGCTTTCTCCAGCACGTCATAGCTCAGGCCGTCGACCTTGATATCCATCTGCGTGGCGGTGATACCGTCGCGGGTACCCGTCACCTTGAAGTCCATGTCACCGAGATGGTCCTCGTCACCGAGGATATCGGTCAGGATGGCGTAGCGCTCGTTCGGGCGCTCTGCGTCGGTGATCAGGCCCATAGCCACACCGGCCACCGGTTTCTTGATCTTCACGCCGGCATCCATCAGGGCGAGGCAGCCGCCGCAGACAGAGGCCATGGAGGAAGAGCCGTTCGACTCGAGGATGTCGCTCACCACGCGCACGGCATAGGGGTTCTCGGGTGCCAGCGGCATCACGGCCTTGAGGGCGCGCATGGCCAGGTTGCCATGGCCGATCTCGCGGCGGCCCGTGGCGCGCTGCGGCTTGGCTTCACCTGTTGCGAACGGCGGGAAGTTATAGTGGAGCACGAACTGCTGGTCGCCCTGGATCAGCACTTCGTCCTGCTCTTTCATGTCGAGCTTAGTGCCGAGGGTCACGCTCGCGAGCGACTGGGTCTCGCCGCGGGTGAAGATGGCGGAGCCGTGAGCGCAGGGGAGATAGTCCACCTCGCACCAGATGGGGCGCACTTCGTCGGTCTTGCGGCCGTCGAGGCGGCGACCCTCGTCGAGAATCAGGTTGCGCATGGCTTCCTTCTCCACGTCGTGGTAGTAACGCTCCACGAGCGGGGTCTTCTCTTCGAGTTCCTCTTCCGGGATCGTGGCGAGGAAGTCGGCCTTGATGGCGTCGAACGCGTCAGCACGCTCGTGCTTCGGCAGGGCGGCTTTCGCGGTCTCATAGCAGCGCTGGTAGCAGGCGGCGTGGACGGCTTTCTGCAGCTCTTCGTCCTCGACGTCGTGCGGGTAGTCGCGCTTGTTCACGTCGGTGCCGAGTTCGTGCATCATCTCTTTCTGCACGCGGCAGTGACGTTTGATCTCTTCGTGGGCGAACTTGATGGCCTCGAGCATGTCGTGCTCGGAAACCTCTTTCATCTCACCCTCGACCATCATGATGTTCTCCTCGGTGGCGGCGACCATCAGTTCGAGGTCGGCACGTTCGGTGTCCTTGAAGCCGGGGTTGATGACGAACTGGCCGTCGATGCGGGCCACGCGCACTTCGGAGATCGGGCCCTGGAACGGGAGGTCGGACGCTGCCAGTGCGGCAGATGCGGCCAGGCCTGCGAGTGCGTCGGGCTGGATATCTTTCTCCGCTGAAATCAGCGAAACGTTGACAAAAACTTCCAGGTGGAAATCCGCGGGCCAGAGCGGGCGGATCGGACGGTCCACGAGACGGGAGATCAGGATCTCATAGTCGTCGGGACGGCTTTCTCTCTTCAGGAAACCGCCAGGGAAACGGCCTGCGGCGTAATACTTCTCCCGGTAATCGACCTGGAGCGGGAGAAAATCGGTACCTTCTTTTACTTCTTTGGCAGCGGTTACGGTCGCCAGGAGCATCGTTCCTCCCATCTTCACGACCGCCGAGCCGTCAGCCTGCTTGGCAAGCTTGCCGGTCTCGATTTCGATTGTCCGACCGTCGGACAATGCAATGGTTTTCTTGATGATATTCATATAACGTCTGTAGTGTGTCCTTAAAAAAAAGGCCGCTGAATCCCGGCGGCCTTGGCTTTTTCCTGATGAGATTATTTACGAAGGTTGAGGGCCTTCACGATCTCACGGTATCTCTCAATGTCCTTTTCCTTCAGATAATCGAGGAGCTGGCGACGTTTACCTACAAGGCGGAGGAGCGCACGCTGCGTGTTGTGGTCCTTCTTGTTGGCCTTCAGGTGTTCCGTCAGGTGAGCGATACGGTAGGAAAACAAAGCAACCTGACTCTCAGGCGAGCCGGTGTCAACATTAGACTTTCCGTATTTGCCGAAAATCTCTTGCTTCTTGTCTGCGTTCAAATACTCTGACATATTGCAAAAAATTGATTAAGGGCTGCAAAGGTAAGGATATTTTTTAACTCTGCAACTTTTTATTGCACAATTATTTTGCAAGCGCGCTCAGTTTCTCGCACAGGCCGTCCAGCCCGGTCAGCAGCTCGGCGCCGATGCGGTTGTAGTACGCACGGGTCGGCACATCCTTCGCCGGATGATTCACCTTGTCGATCAGTTCGTCGGCCAGATCGCTGGCCTCATTGATCAGTCCCTCGACCTGTCCCAGGTCCTTCTCAGGATGCAGCATGGCGAACAGAAGGCAATCCTCCACGAAGTCGCCAATCAGGAATTCGATATCCTTCTTAATGTCACGAAGATTCATATTGATAGTGTTTTATATACGGGTGCAAAGATAGTATTTTTCATTGAACTGACAAGGGGAACGGCATAGAGCATATGTTCTAAAACACAGCGGATGATTTATGGGTTACTGTTTCTTCGTCAGCGTCCAGGTATTGCCGTCGGCGCTGAGCGTGGGCGGTCGCAATGGTGCAGGTATCGGCACGGGGGGGGTGTAGAAGGTAAATATAGCAATAATGAATGTACTATGCTCAGTTCCACATCCCGGGCATCCAGTCCAACGTGGGCCACCGTGGGGGCTTCATAAAGGACTTTGGATTTTTTTCCCATTATACTGTGTTTTTATGGAAACGTCTATGGGGATTTTAAAAACAAATTGCAAGAATCAGTACAGAAAACCGAACATCCAGAGCGGAATACTGGCGCCGTATCCTGTCTCTATTCCGTCCAAAGCCAGGTAACTGTCAGGGATGCCGGCAATCTGTTCAAAGTCCTTGCCGGGACCACCGACCTCGAAAAGATACTTCTCACCTACCAGAAAATCTCCCATTCCCGGCATCTGCACAGTGCTCACGGCCGAGAGCTGGTCCATAAAGAATGTCTCGCGCAAGGTTCCCACCTTGATCTGTGGAGTAAACGCGTACATCAGATTGGTGTTCCCAAGGTAAATCTTTTCCGGCTTCAGAAGTTTCTTGTAACTCTTGAGCTGGACGGTGAGCAGTTCCAGAACCTCGGCCATATCTAAGCTGTAGAGAATGTTCAGCAGCGTATCTCTGGTGGTACCCAAGGATGCGGCCAGCCGCTCGATATTGGGTTTAAGCGGCACATTCTCGGCAATAATCATGAAGAGTTTCTTGCACTTCTCAATGGTCTCATAAGTAACCTTTTCCACAGCGGGAAGGTCACTTTCAATGACGGTGTTCACCACCTCCTTGAGTCGTACCAGGAAATCAGCCCCGGCCTCCTTGTAAAAGGGATAAACGCCGTGATGAAGGTACGTCTCAAATTGCTTTTGCACCTTTGTTTTAGGGACAATATCCATGGCGATGGAAATGTGGGAGGAAAGAAGCGTTTCCAGCGGAACAGCTTCAACCTTCATGATCCCTTCATACTCCAGGTATTCGCGAAAAGACATTCCTTTCAGCGTGTACGGTGTCTGCCTGCGGGACATATCCACCTTGGAGTTATCTATCTCCAGCATGGATGAGCCCGTATAGATGATGCGCAATTCCGCGTGCTGGTCCACAAGGTTCTTCAGAATGCCACTCCAGCCCTCATACTTATGCACTTCATCAATGTACAGTTCTGTGATGCCCCTGTTGTATAGAAAGGTGACCACATCCTGCAGCGTGTGTGTCTTGAACCAGTAGTGGTCCAGAGACATATAGAAGGTGTCATCCGGGTTGGCGTACTTCTCCTTGATGCGCTGCAGCAGCATGGTGGTTTTGCCCACGCCCCGCTCTCCCTTGATGCCAATCACGCGGGAATCCCAGTTTATCTGAGGATAGAGGTAGCGCTTGAATGTAAGCGTCACCTGGGCAAGTTTGCTGTGATAGAAGTCCACGATGGGACGAAGGTCGGTTAGTTCCATATCTTATCCTTCTTACACGGCAAAGATACAAAACACTTTTGGAAAAGTGAAATTGTTTATGAAAAACCATTTTTGGAAAGTGTTTTCGTCCATGTGTCACCTCCCGTTTTACCGAAGCGTTCTTTGAAGAAGGTTACAAATCTAGTGAAATAAGTCACACACATCAAAAAAGATAAGAAAAAAGAGAACGGCTTTAACCGCTCTCTATTCTTTATATTGCTTTCTGAATGCTCCTTACATCTGAAACGAAACATTACATTTTTTACGTCCTTTATTGATATCACGAAGATTCATATTGATAGTATTTAAATTTGCGATTGCAAAGACATAAAAAACCTATCTTTGCAATATGTGTACAAAATCCTCTCCCCTCCTTACCTGCGCCACTGTACTGCTGTCCTTCATGCTGGCAGTTTCCTGCTCGCAGCCTGTCACTTTCGTCCACATGACCGATCCGCAGATCGGGTTCCGGGACAGGATTTCTCCTTTCGGCGTGTCCGATACGTTGATGCAGAAAACTGTGGCGGCTGCCAACGCGATAAAGCCCGACGCCGTGTTCATCACGGGGGATCTGGTCGACAATCCGGACGACTCGCTGCAGCTCGCCATCTTTGCGCGGAATCTGGCGGGGATGAAGGGGCCGGTCTGGCTGGTGCCGGGGAACCACGATGTGCTGGGATACACGCCGGAGCGGCTGGCGGCTTACGATGCGCTGCGGGGCTACGAGCGCTTCTCGACGCGCATCCGCGACTGCGTCTTCATTGGCATCGACAGCAACTGCATCAAGGAAAACGATACGGAAAGGGAAGAGGCGCAATGGGCGTGGCTCTCACAGGAGCTGGCGACGGCGCGGAGCACACGCGGCGTGCGGCATATCTTCCTCTTCCTGCACTGCCCCATCGTCCGGGAAAGTCTTGACGAACCGGAGGACTACTTCAACTTCCCCTTCGACAAACGGACCCGCTACAAAGACCTGCTCAAGCAATACGGCGTCGAGGCCGTCTTCGCCGGGCACACGCACTGCGACTACCAAACCACCCTCGACGACATCACCTTCTACACAGCCACCGCCTCCGGCCTCTGTCTGAACCACGGCAAGCCCGGCATCTACCGGGTCGACGTTAACAAAGATGGCATTGAGGTTACGTTCGTTCCCACGACGAACGAATAGTCCTACGGATTCATCAGATCCTTGTTGACGAAGCGGAGGATGTCGTAGATGGATTCGATGGCGGCCTCGGCGGGGCCGTCGGGGTCGAGCATACGGGCTTTGCCGAGGGCGTTGATTGCGTCGCCCCAGAGCTGCTGGCGGCGGTAGAGATTGCCGAGCATGTACCAGCCTTGCGAATCGTCGGGCTGGCGTTTCACATAGTCGCACAAAGACTGATGCGCCTCTTCGATCGAACCCGACCGAAGAAGCGCTTCAATCTCAGCGAGCGTTGGCTGCTTGTGGTTCATGGCGCCGGGCTAAACCATCCCGGAGAAACCCATGAAGGCGAGCGCCATGATGCCGGCAGTCAGCAGGGCGATGGGAACACCCTTGAAGGCCTTCGGGACGTTGCTCAGCTCGAGCTGCTCCCGGATGCCGGCGAAAAGGATCAGCGCCAGGCCGTAGCCGATGGCCGTGGCGATGGCGAAGAGCATGGCCTCGCCCAGGCCCAGCATCCGGGCACCGGCGGCGAAGCCGAAGTCGTACTCATTGGATACCACCTGGATGGCGACACCCAGCACCACGCAGTTCGTGGTGATCAGCGGCAGGAAGATACCCAGCGCCTGATAGAGCGACGGGCTGATCTTCTTGATGATGATCTCGACCATCTGCACGAGCGAAGCAATCACGAGGATGAAGCTCACGGTCTGCAGGAACTCGAGCTCGAGCGGCACCAGCACATACTTCTGGAGCAGGAAGGTGACCAGCGTGGCGATGGCGATGACGAAAGTGACCGCCGCCGTCATGCCCACGGCCGTACCCACCTTCTTGGACACGCCCAGGAACGGGCAGATGCCCAGGAACTGGCTCAGGACGACGTTGTTGACGAAGATCGCCGAAACGAATATCAGTATGATTTCCATAGTTAAGCCTGTTTAGTAACCTTTCTGAAAATGACCATGAGGTAGGCCAGCACGATGAAGGCGCCCGGCGCCAGGACGAAGGCGAGCATGCCGTCGCCCTCGACGAACTTCCAGCCGAAGGCCGAGCCGCTGCCGAGGATCTCGCGGACGAGACCGACGGCCGTCAGCGCGATGGTGAAGCCCAGGCCGATGCCGATGCCGTCGAGGGCGGAGTCGCCCACCGAGTTCTTGTTGGCAAAGGCCTCGGCACGTCCGAGGATGATGCAGTTCACCACGATCAGCGGCAGGAAAATGCCCAGCGAATCGTAAAGCACCGGCACGTATGCCTGCAGCAGCAACTGCACGATGGTCACGAACGAAGCGATGACCACGATGTAGCACGGGATGCGCACCTTGTCGGGGATGAGCTTCGCGATGGCCGAAATGGTGATGTTGGAGAGTATGAGCACGATCATCGTGGCAAGGCCCATGCCCAGGCCGTTGATGGCCGAGGTGGTGGTACCCAGCGTGGGGCACATGCCCAGCACGAGCACGAAGGTCGGATTGTTCTTGACAATGCCGTCAACGATCAGTTGGAATTTGCTATTCTTGCTCATGGCCGTCAGTATTTGCACAATTGTTCTTGAATACCTCGTAGGCGGCGTTCACAGCCTTGAGGAAGGCACGGGAAGTGATGGTCGAAGCCGTGATGGCGTCGATCTCGCCGCCGTCCTTGGAGACGGACAGGTCGGCCGTAGCCGGATTCTTGCCCTTGACCTGCGCACGCGGGGCGCAGTTCTCGTCGACAATCTTCGCACCCAGGCCCGGGGTCTCGGAGTGCGAGATGACCGAGGTGTTGTAGATCGTGCCGTCGGGGGCGAAGCCCACCATGATGGTCAGCGTGCCGCCGAAACCGGTGGTCGACACCTTGACGGCGTAGCCCACCACCTCGTCGCCCATGCGGGAGGTGTAGATCTCGCCGCCGTCGACCTTCTGCACGTCTTCCGAAGGCACGTTGTCGAAGGCCGGCGTGACCGCCGCGATGGCCGCGTTGACCTTGGCCAGGTTGGAGGCCTCGATCGGCGCCTTGGTCACCGCGTAGACGGTGCCCAGCAGGGCCGAGCATACCAGGCAGATGCCGGCCAGTACCAGCACCATGTTGCCGAATGTGGATTTCGTTGCCATTATTTCTTAACCTCCCCAAACCGGCGCGGTTTGCAATATTTGTTGAGCAGCGGAACGGCGCAGTTCATGATCAGGATCGCGAACGAAACGCCTTCCGGATAGGAACCGAAGTAACGGACGAAGACCGTGATCAAGCCGATGCCGATACCGAAGATAATCTGGCCCTTCGTCGTCATCGGGGATGTCACGTAGTCGGTGGCCATGAAGAAGGCACCCAGCAGCAGACCGCCCGTGAACACGTTGAACACCGGGTTCGTGTAGTGCTCGGGGTCGGCCAGCCAGAAGATGCCGGAGACGACGAACACCGTGCAGAAGATGGCCAGCGGGATGGTGACCTTGACCACGCGGCGGCAGAGCAGGTAGATGAAACCCAGGATCAGCGCGAGCGCCGAAAGCTCACCGGCCGAACCACCGATGTTCAGGAAGAACTGCTGGTGGAAGGTCAGGTCGTCAACGGAAATCTGGGAGAGCGTCGCGCCGTTCTTGAGGGCTTCCTTGACAGCGCCCAGCGGCGTTGCACCCGAGAAGGCGTCCACGTTGCCCAGACCGAAGAACATGCCCTGGTCGGACCAGTCGGTCATCAGCACCGGGAAAGAGACCAGCAGGAAGACGCGGCCCACCAGCGCCGGGTTGAAGATGTTCTGGCCGAGGCCGCCGAAGGTCATCTTGGCCACGCCGATGGCCACGATGGAGCCCACCAGGATGAGCCACCACGGAGATTCCGGGGGCAGGTTGAGCGCCAGCAGGCAGCCCGTCACGACAGCCGACAGGTCGGAGACCGTCGAGGGGCGCTTGAGCAGATATTTGGTTATCAGGAATTCCGTCAGCACACAGGATGCCGCTCCCACCAGGATCAGCACCAGCATCGACCAGCCGCTCACCGCAACGGACACCAGCATGGCGGGCGCCAGGGCGATGAGCACGTCGCGCATCAGCGACTGCGTGCTCTCACGGCCGTGGGTGTGGGGAGAAGGAGATACGATCAGTTTGTTCATCGTTCAGTCTATTTTTTAGGTCTGCTACGCATAATCTTCATAACTTCCGCCTTGCTGGAACGGATCATGTCGAGCAGCGGGATGTTGGCGGGGCAGGTGAAGCTGCAGCAACCGCACTCGATGCAGTCGTACACGCGCTCCTGCTCCAGTTCCGCCTGGCGACCGCCGGCGCGGCTGAGCTTGTTAAGCAGCCAGGGCTCCAGGCCCATCGGGCAGGCCGATGCGCACTTGGCGCAGCGGATGCAGCTGCTTTCCGGCTTGCGGCGCGTCTGCTCCTCGGTGAGGAAGAGGATGGCGCCGTTGGCCTTGACCGTGGCAGCGTCGAGGTTCGCGATGGCGCGGCCCATCATCGGACCGCCGCTGATGACCTTGGCCGCCTTCAAAGGCATGCCGCCCGCCTCTTCGATGATCTTCGACATCGGGGTACCGATGCGCACCTTGAAGTTGCGCTGGCGCTCCAGGCACTGGCCCGTGACCGTGATCACGTTGTCGATGAGCGGTTTGTTCTTCTGGACCGCCTCATAGACGGCCAGCGAGGTGGCCACGTTCTGCACCACGGCGCCCGTGTCGATCGGCAGGCCGCCCGAGGGCACCTGACGGCCGATCACCGCGTCGATGAGCTGCTTCTCACCGCCCTGCGGGTAGCGTTTCTTGAGCGTGATCACCCGGATCTGCGGGAACGCGGCAGCGGCGGCCTTCATGGCGGCGATGGCCGCGGGCTTGTTCTCCTCGATGCCCACGTAGCCGCGGGTCACGCCGAGGGCCTTCATCATGATGGCGGCACCGATGAGGATCTCCTCGGGGCGCTCCTGCATGATGCGGTCGTCGCTCGTCAGGTAGGGCTCGCACTCGGTGCCGTTCAGGATGAGGGCTTCGGCCTTCTTGTCCTTCGGCGGAGCGAGTTTCACGTGGGTCGGGAACGAGGCGCCGCCCAGGCCGACGATACCGCAGGCCTTCACCTTGGCGATGATCTCTTCCGGGGTATAGGGAATATCTTTTACAATGGTATCGGAGGTGTCGATGCCTTCCATCCATTCATCACCCTCAACGGTAATTTCGACATGCATTACCATGTTGCCGGCGATGTCGGCCCGCGGCGCAACCGCCTTGACGGTGCCCGACACGGGGGAATGCACGTAACCGGAGATGAATCCGGCGGGCTCGGCGATCACCTGGCCCACCTTCACCTTGTCGCCCACCGCCACGATCGGCGTGGCCGGTGCGCCCAGATGCTGGGCCATGGAGACGTAGGCCGTCTCGATGGCGGGGAAGATCTCGGTCGCAGCATTTGCGGAGATCTTGTTGTCGTGCGGATGGACGCCGCCGATCTTAAACGTTTTCTTCATGGGGCTTGGGTTTTGGAGGGAAATTCACTTCATGGATGGCGCCGGTCGGGCATTCCGCGACGCACTTGCGGCACATCTTGCAGACGTTGAAGTCGATGTATGCCACGTTGTTCTCGACGGTGATGGCGCCGAACGGGCAGGTCTTCGCGCATTTGCCGCAGCCGATGCAGGCAGCACCGCAGGCCTTGCGGGCCACGGCACCCTTGTCCTTGTTGATGCAGGACACATAGACACGGCGGTTCTTGAGGCCCTTGGCCCTCAGTTCGATGACGCCCTTCGGGCAGGCCTTGACGCAGGCGCCGCAGGCCGTGCAAAGGTTCTCGTCCACCACGGCGACGCCCTTGGCGGGGTCAACCTTGATGGCGCCGAACTTGCAGGCCGCTTCGCAGTCGCCCTTGCCCAGGCAACCGAACTTGCAGCCGGTGTCGCCCGCGTAGAGGCTGGCCATCACCTTGCAGGAGGCGTAGCCGTCGTACTCGTTGGTACGGGCGCGGTTGGCCAGCGTGCCGTTGCAACGGACCACCGCCACCATGGGGGCCTTCTCCTCCACCGCGCGGCCCAGCGCCTCGGCGACTTTGGTCATCACCGGATTGCCGCCCACGGGGCAGAAGAAACCGTCCATGCCGGGCGCCTTCACGACGTTCTCGGCGAACGCGTGGCAACCGGCCTGGCCGCAACCGCCGCAGTTCGCGCCGGGGAGGATCTTCTCCACGATCTCGATCCGCGGATCTTCCTCTACCTTGAACTTCTGGGCCACAAAGTAGAGCACAACTGCGAACAGCAACCCGAGGGCCACCAGACAGGCAATTGTAAAAAGAATAGTTCCAGTCATTTATTCAGGTAGTTTTTCTATAGAGAAAGTAAATATTTTGGAAATCTTGTTTCTGAAGAGGTACACGCCCAGGTAGTAGAGCGCCACGATGCCCAGCGAACCCAGGCCCATAATCACCTCCCCGGCGCCGCAGAGATGGAACACCAGGATCGATGCCATCAGCACCGCGAGGGGAATCACGTACGCCAGCCAGACGGCCTGCGTGCCCATGCCGGACTGCATGACCACGTTGACCTTCTCGCCCACCTGGTAGTCTTCCGTGAGAGTCATGATGTCCTGCGCGACTTCCACCACCTTGACCGTGGCGTCCGAAGCGCCGCACACGCCCTTGGCGTGGCAGGCGGCACACGCCGACTTGTTGACGATCTCCACGCCGATGTAATCTTTGTCGACGCTGACGACCCTGCCTTCGTGTTCGATCCGTTCCCTGGCCATATCAATAATCTTCGTTCGCGGGGAACATGTTCATGCGGGATTCCGTGTAGGAGGCGTTCTCAGGGGCTTCGTACGGATGGTCGTTGTAGTCCACGAACTTCACCTCGGATGCGAGGAAGCGCATCTTGACGTCGCACACTTCGCCGTTGCGGTGCTTGGCGATGATCAGGTCGGTCTCGCCGGGGAATCCTTGGTCGTCCTGCACGCCCACGAACTCGGGACGGTGGATGAACATCACGATGTCGGCATCCTGCTCGATGGCACCTGACTCGCGGAGGTCGCTCAACTGCGGGCGCTTGTTGCCGCCGCGTGTCTCTACGGAGCGGTTGAGCTGGCTCAGTGCGATGATGGGGACGTTCAGCTCCTTGGCGATGGCCTTGAGCGAACGGGAGATGGCGGCCACCTCCTGCTCGCGCATGCCCTTGAGCTCGGGCGGGCCCGTCATCAGCTGCAGGTAGTCGATGATGATGAGCTTCACGTGCTGCTTGTTCACCAGCCGGCGCGCCTTCGAGCGGAACTCGTAGATGGAGAGCGACGGCGTGTCGTCGATGTACATCGGGGCGCGGGAGAGGTTGTTCAGCCCGTTGTGGAGCTGGGCCCACTCGGCCTGCGTCATCTTCTTGGCGCCGCGCAGCTTGTCGGACGGCAGGCCGGTCTCGCTCACCATCAGGCGGGTGACGAGCTGGGTGTCGGGCATCTCGAGCGAGAAGAAGGCCACGGGGACGTGGTGGTCCACCACCATGTTGCGGGCCATGGTCAGCACGAAGGCCGTCTTACCGACCGACGGGCGGGCTGCCAGGATAATCAAGTCGGCCGCCTGCCAGCCGAAGGTCACGCGGTCGATGCCGGTGTAACCAGAAGGCACGCCGCTCAGGCCGTCCTCGCGCTGCTGGTTGATCTCGATCTGCTCCACCGCCCGGTTGATGACCGAGAGGATGGGCTTGGTCTCGCTGCGCACGTTGCGCTGGGCCAGCGTGAAGACCTCCTCCTCGGCGGTATCGATCAGGTCGTCGACCGGGAGGGAGTCGTCGAAGGCGGCTTTCTGCACCTTGTAGGAGATGCCTATCAACTCGCGCTGCAGGAACTTCTGCAGCAGCACCTTGGTGTGGTATTCCACATGCGCGGCAGCGCCGATCTTCGTGGAGAGCTGGCTCAGATAGGCCATGCCGCCCACCTCGTCGAGTTCGCCGCGCTTCGACAGTTCGTCGGAGACGGAGAAGATGTCGACCGGATCGTTGCGGCTCGAGAGCGTCGTGATCGCCTCGAAGATCTTCTTGTGGATGTCCTTGTAGAAGCAGTCGGCCTGCAGCTGGTCGAGAACGTCGGGGACGACCTCGGGCTCCAGCAGCAGCGCGCCGAGCACCGCTTCCTCGATGTCAATGGCCTGCGGCGGCTTGCGACCGCCAAAATCCTCGGCGATCGCATCCAGGTTCACCCGCTGCGGGCGTTTTTCGCTCTTGGCCATTGGCGGAAAGCGTTAGTTCTCCTGTTCGAAACGGGAGCTCACGAGGATCCGGCCGCAGTACTCGCAGACGATGATCTTCTTGCTCTCTTCGATGTCGAGCCGGCGCTGGGGCGGAATCTTGTTGAAGCAGCCGCCGCAGGCGTCACGGGTCACCGTGACCACCGCCAGCTTGTTGTGGGCGTTCGCACGCACCTTGGTGTAGGCCACCATCATGCGTTCGTCAATCTGTCCCACGAGGCTTTCACGCTCCTTGAGCAGGGCCTCTTCCTCCTTGGCGGTCTCCTCGACGATGGTGTCGAGTTCCTTCTTCTTTTCCACCAGGTCGGATTCGCGGAGCGCAAGTTCCTGCTGCGCGTCTTCCACCACCTGCTTCTTCTCGGAGATCAGGGCTTCATTCTCGCGGATCTTCTTGGCAGCCACCTGCTGCTCGAGGTCCTGGTACTCGATCTCCTTGGTGATGGACTCGTACTCGCGGTTGTTCTTCACGTTGTCGCGCTGGGCGTCATATTTGGCCATCAGATGCTTGCTTTCTTCGATGACGTGCTTGTGCTCGGCGTTCGCCTTCTCGATCTCCTTGATCTCGGCTTTCGCGTTGGCGATACGGGTGCCCAGGCCGGCGATCTCGTCTTCCAGGTCCTGCACTTCGAGCGGGAGTTCGCCCCGCAGGAGGTAGATCTTGTCGATCTTCGTGTCGGTCTGCTGGATCCGGTACAGCGTACGGAGCTTCTGCTCCATCGCGATCGAATCGGTGTCGGCCATGTTCTTCTGCAGGGAGACAAAGGTCTCGCGCTGGTCGATCGGGGTCACAATCTTGTTTACCTTCTTTTTCGTAGCCATAACTTGCTTAGTAGTAGTATATCGGGTTATTATTTCGCGTAGTCGTGCAAATCGCAAAGGTAGGTATTTTTTCTTGAAGTAGCGATACGAACTTCGACACAATCTCCACCTCGCTTTCGAAGTGCCCGATGTCGACGATCATGTGCCCTTCGGGGACGAAGAAATGATGGTACGACACGTCGCCCGTGACCAAGGCGTCGGCCCCCGCAGCGAAGGCTTGCGCAGCGAAGCCTGAGCCCGCCCCACAACTCGTAGCCACGCGGCGCACGAGGGCCACCGGGGCGGAGCAGCGCAGCGTCCGAAGCACGAAGCGCTCCTTCACATAGGCGCAGAAATCTTCGCCGGAAAGGGGCTCCGGGAGGGTTCCGATCCAGCCCAGGCCCGACTCGTCGAGCGGCGAAGGGTCCTTCAGCCCCATCCGCGCGGCCATCAGCGTGTTGACGCCGCCCGGTGCCTTGTCGGCGTTGGTGTGGGCCGCATACACGGCGATGCCGTGGCGGATGGCCAGCGTAACGGCGGCGCCCACAGGGTCGTCGGGGTCGATGCGTTTGAGCCCGCCGAAGATCAGGGGATGGTGGGTGACGATCATGTCGGCGCCGCGCTCGACGGCTTCCCGCACGAGTTCCGGCGTACAGTCGAAGCCCACCAGGACGGCGTGCACGTCCTGTGCGGGCGAGCCGATGCTCAGGCCGGCGTTGTCCCACGGTTCCTGGGTCGGCAGCGGCGCGAAGGCTTCCAGGATGGCGGTGATGTCGCGGACTTTCATGTCAGATGTTTTCATAGAGGTCCGACAGTTGGGCGCGAATGTCGTAGAGTTTCTCCACGATCTGGCGCTTGTGCTGCAGTCCGTCGCGGTTTTCGGCCAGTTTGCGGGCCACGCCGTCGAGCGTCAGCCCTTCGACGCGGGTCAGGTAGTGGATCAGGCGCAGGTTTTCCAGGTCTTCCGGATGGAAGAGGCGGTTGTTCTTGCCGTTGCGCTCGGGCTTGACGAAGCGGGGGAACGTGTCCGACCAGAAACGGATGGTCGAGACCTCCTCCCCGAGCAGGGAGGCCACTTCGCCGATCTTGTAGTAGAGTCTTTCTGCCATAGTATATTAATCCATCGACTGCCCCATGGTCAGGGCAACCGTCATCATTTCACGATAGGTAGCCGGGTCGAGCGCCGAGAAGAAATAGTTCACCGGATCTTGCACAAAGCCGTTGCGCCGCACCTCATAGTGGAGGCAGGGCGCGAAGCAGGCGCCGCTCTGGCCCACCGTCCCGATCACTTCGCCCTGGCGGACGTTCTGGCCCTGCGACACTTTCACCTGGTTCAGGTGCGCGTAGAGGGTCACGATGCCGTTGCCATGGTCGACCTTCACCCGGTTGCCCAGACCTTTCTCGCTCTTTTCCACCTGCACCACTTTCCCGTTGGCGCTGCTGCGCACCAGTGTGCCCGCCGGCACAACCAGGTCCAGGCCCTCATGGTCCCGGACCGTCTTGTAGAACGGATTCACTTTTTTGCCCACCGAGGCGCCCGTCTGCAGGGGAGAGAACGGTTCCACAGGCACGATGGACGGGACCGCCTGGGTATCCAGCGTGCCGCCGGCCAGCAGCGTGTCGATCTCCGTGAGCCAGCGCGACACCTGCGAGGCGGTCGACTCCACGCGGCTGGCCAGCACATAGGCCTCCCACACGATGTCGCTCTCGTTCATGGTCTCCATCTCCGAGGCGGAGCGCAGGAGCGTGTCCTGCCGCTCGATGATATAGTTGGGCGGATCGGCGTTGAAAATGTCATGGTAGATCTCGCGGTCGCGGACCTGCAAGTATCCCACAGCTCCTTCCACCACGTCAAGCTGCTGGGCCAGTGCCGCGTGCTCCTGCGCGAGGAGCTTGTTCTCGCGCTCCAACGTCCGCTCGCGGTCCGTGCTGAACACCAGCGCGAAGGCCAGGTAGAACACCAGCGCGGAGAGCAGGATGGCCAGCGTATAGCGCAGCACGGCGCCCGCCACGCGGCGGAACGTGACGCGCCGGGGAACAAAGGCGCCCCGGTCGGGATCGTAGATGTACTTCTTAGCCATGGCGCGCCGTCTTGTTGTACTCCTCCGGGGAGACGTCGGGATTGAGATAGTTCCAGGGGTTGATCTGCGTTCCGCGGTAGATCACTTCGTAGTGGAGGTGGGGGCCCGTCGAGAGGCCGCTGTTGCCCAGCGTGCCGATCTTGTCGCCGCGGATCACCACCTGCCCGGCCGTCACCTTGATCTCTTTCAGGTGCGCGTAGCGGGTCTTGTAGCCGAAGCCGTGGTCGATGACGATCACGTTGCCGTAGCCCGAGAAGTTGATCTGCGTGGACTCCACCACCCCATCGCCAGTGGCGTATACGGGCTGGCCGGCGGGACCGGCCAGATCGATGCCCTCATGGAAGATGATGGCCTGGCGCACCGGGTGGAAACGGGCGCCGAAGGGGCTGGTGATGGTGACGGTCTTGGGATTGACCGGATAGATCGAGGGAATGCACGAGGCCATGTCGCCCGAGCGGTTCGAGTAGACCTGCACGTCGTCGAAGGAACGGCTCTGCACGTAGGCCTTGCGGGAGAGCCCGTCCACCATGCGCGCCGTGCCGTCCATCAGCGCGGCGTGGTCCAGGCCCAGATACGCAGCATACCGCTCTTCGCCGCCCAGACCCGCATTGCGCTGCTCCGCGGGAATCTCTTCCATGCCGTACACGGGGCGGTATACCAGGTTGTCGCGCAGCGAGAGGTCGAGCAGCACCGCATCCTGGGCCTCGGCGCGGCTCTCCAGCAGGGCGATCCGCTCCGCCAGGATGCTGTTGCGCCGCTCCAGCCAGAGGGCCTTGGGCGTGTCGAAGCCCAGCGCCTCCGTGAAGAAGAAGTAGTACAGGATGAAACACGCCAGCCCGGCCATCAGCACGCCGCCCGACTTGTAGAGGGTGGCGCGGGCGGAACGACGGTCAATCTCGTACGATTGCGTCTGTTCGTTGTAGGTATATCGGGTCTGGTGGGACATCGGCCTCCGGCAACACTATATCTTTGCAAAATTACGGAAAAATACCCGGAAAATACCTATTTTTGTGCCAAATTAAGATTTATACGCACCAATGACAGTCAAAGAGATCAGGAAGACCTTCACGGACTTCTTTGCAACAAAAGGGCACACAATCGTCCGCTCCGCACCGATGGTGGTCAAGAACGACCCCACGCTGATGTTCACCAACGCCGGCATGAACCAGTTCAAGGACATTTTCCTGGGCAACGCACCGGCAGCGGCCAAGCGAGTGGCAGATAGCCAGAAGTGCCTCAGGGTCAGCGGAAAGCACAACGACCTGGAAGAGGTCGGCCACGATACCTACCACCACACCATGTTCGAGATGCTCGGCAACTGGAGCTTCGGCGACTACTTCAAGGAAGAGGCCATCGACTGGGCCTGGGAGCTGCTCACCGAAGTCTACAAGCTGCCGAAAGACCGCCTCTACGCGACGGTCTTCGAAGGCTACGCGCCCGACGGCCTGTCGGCCGACGACGAAGCCCGCGGCTTCTGGCGCAAATACCTGCCCGACGAGCGCATCATCGCCGGCAACAAGCACGACAATTTCTGGGAGATGGGCGACACCGGCCCGTGCGGCCCGTGCAGCGAAATCCACATCGACCTGCGCAGCGACGCCGAGCGCGCCGCCATCCCCGGCGAGAAGATGGTCAACCAGGGCCACCACCTGGTCATCGAGATCTGGAACCTCGTGTTCATGCAGTACAACCGCAAGGCGAACGGCACGCTCGAGTCGCTGCCCGCCAAGCATGTGGACACCGGCATGGGCCTGGAGCGCCTCTGCATGGCCATCCAGGGCAAGAAGAGCAATTACGACACCGACGTGTTCACCGGCATGATCGCCGCCATCTCCAAACTCAGCGGCGTGGCCTACGAGCCCGAAACCCAGATCGGCGTGGCCATGCGCGTGATCGCCGACCACATCCGCGCCATCAGCTTCTCCATCACCGACGGCCAGCTGCCCAGCAACGTGAAGGCCGGCTACGTGATCCGCCGCATCCTGCGCCGCGCCGTCCGCTACGGCTACACCTTCCTCGGCTTCAAGGAACCCTTCCTGTGCCGCCTGGTGCCGCAGCTGATCGCCGACATGGGTGAGGCCTATCCCGAGCTCGTGGCCCAGCAGCGTCTCGTGGAGAAAGTCATCCGCGAAGAGGAGGAGGCCTTCCTCCGCACCCTCGACAAGGGCATGCGCCTGATGGACGCCATCATGGAGAAGAGCCGCGAGGGCAAGGTGATCGCCGGCGTCGACGCCTTCACCCTCTACGACACCTACGGCTTCCCGATCGACCTGACCGAGCTGATCGCCGCCGAGAACAAGTACACCGTCGACATGGAGGGCTTCCGCGCCGAACTCGAGAAGCAGAAGGCCCGCGCCCGCAACGCCACCGCCGTGGAGAACGGCGACTGGGTGGAGATCCATCCGTTCACTGCCTGTGAATTCACGGGCTACGACACGCTCACCTGCGAAGCGCGCTTGATGAAATACCGCACCGTCAAGGCCAAGAATAAGGAGCTCATCCAGCTCGTATTCGACCGCACCCCGTTCTACGGGGAGATGGGCGGCGAAGTCGGCGACACGGGTACCGTGACCGCTGCCTCGGGCGAGACCGTCAAGATCCTCAACACCGTCAAGGAGAACAACCTGACCATCCATATCGCCGAGCGCATTCCCGCCGATGTCATGTCGGTTTTCACGCTGAAGGTCGACGCAGAGCGCCGGCAGAAAGTGGCCAACAACCACACCTGCACGCACCTGCTCCACCAGGCTCTCCGCGAGATCCTCGGCACGCATGTCGAGCAGAAAGGCTCGTTCGTGGGCGACCAGTACTTCCGCTTCGACTTCTCGCACTTCGAGAAGCTCAGCGACGACCAGATCGACACCGTGGAGAAGCGCGTCAACGCGCTGATCCGCGCCAACTTCCCGCTCTGCGAGAAGCGCGAGGCCACCATGGAGGAAGCCCGCGCCGAAGGCGCCATGGCCCTCTTCGGCGAAAAATACGGCGACCGCGTGCGCGTGGTCCGCTTCGGCGACAGCGTGGAGCTCTGCGGCGGCTGCCATACCAGCGCCACGGGTACCATCGGCTTCTTCAAGATCACGGCGGAATCGGCCGTGGCCGCCGGCGTACGCCGCATCGAGGCGGTCACCGGCGCCGAGGCCGAATTCGTAGTCGACAGCATGGAGAACGCCCTGCGTGCCGCCCGCGCTTTCTTCAACAACGCCCCCGACCTGACCGCCGCCATCCACAAGATGATCGCCGAGAACGACGAGTACAAGAAGAAGATGGAAGACGTTATCCGCGAGAAGACCGTGGGTCTCAAGCGCGACCTGGTGGCCATGGCCCGCGATGTGAACGGGCGCAAGCTCATCGTCCTCGACCACGCTTCCAACCCGCTCATGCTCCGCAACGCGGCCTTCATGCTGCAGAACGAGGTAGAGAACCTCGTCATCGCCGCCGCGTACGAAGCCGACGGCAAGCCGCAGCTGCTGCTCATGTACTCGGCCGACCTGGTGAAGGCCGGCAAGAACGCGCCGGCCGACGTCAAGGAGGCCGCCAAGTACATCCAGGGCGGCGGCGGCGGACAGCCGGGCCTGGCCACGGCCGGTGGCAGGAATCTTGCAGGATTGCCGGAGGCGCTCGACAAGCTGGTTGCCGCGGCAACGGTGTAACGAATGAAGAAACTCGACCTTTACCTGATCAAGAAGTTCGCAGGCCCCTTCGTGGCGGTCTTCCTCATCGTGGTGTTCTCACTCTCGATGCAGTTCTTGTGGCAGTTCATCGACGAGCTGGCGGGTAAAGGCCTGGGCGTGGGCGTCATCTTCGAATTCATGGGATGGGCCTCGTGCACGCTCTTCCCCAACGCCATCCCGCTGGCCACGCTGCTGGCCTCGATCATGACCCTCGGCGGCCTGGGCGAGCGCAACGAGTTGTTGGCCATGAAAGCGGCGGGCATCTCGCTGATGCGCATCCTGGCGCCGCTGATGATCATTTCGCTGCTCATCACCATCGCCTCGTTCTTTGCCGCCGACCGGCTGGTACCCCATGCCTACAACAAGGTGTACTCGCTGCGACGCGACATCATCAACACAAAGGACGAGATCAAGATCCCGACCGGCATCTTCTACGACGGCATCGACGGCTACAAGCTCCGCATCACCAGCCGCAACGAAGACTCCGACATGATGTACGACCTGCTGATCTACGACCACACCCGCAACAGCAGCAACGCCAGCAACATGACGGTGGCCGACAGCGGCCGCATCGAGATCACGCCCGACAAGAAGAACCTGATCTTCTACCTCTACAGCGGCTGCTCCTACACGGAAGACAACCAGATGACGTACCGCGACACGACGATCAACCTCATCCGGACCCGCTTCAATGAGCAGGAGCTGATCATCCCGCTCGACAACTACACGTTCCAGCGCTCGGAAGAAGACGACTTCGGCAACCAGATCAAGTCGATGGGCCTCAAGGACCTGCGCTACCTGCGGGACTCCCTCGACCTGAAGGTCGATTCCCTGGTGATACGACAGACGCCCCGGTTCATGAGCATCTGCGGGATGCGGTTCCTCTACCAGCTCGACACCATCCGGAAGGAAGACTCCTACAAAGGCACGCTCGACCTCGACAGCCTGAACGCCACCTTCACCCCCGAGCAGATGTTGCGCATCCGTCGCACGGCTGCCGGCAAGTCCGAACAGGGCAAGGAGCAGCTCGCCCAGTTCGCCATCGAGACCCGCTACGACCTCGACCAGATCCGGAAGGCCGAAATCGAGATGATCGTCAAGTTCGCCCTTTCCTTCTCGTGCCTGCTGTTCTTCTTCGTGGGAGCCCCGCTGGGCGCCATCATCCGGAAGGGCGGCCTGGGCACGCCGGTCATCATCTCGATCTTCATCTACCTGATCTACTACATCATCGACATCATCGGCCGGAAACTGGCCAAGGGCTCGCTGCCGCCCCTGGTGGGCACGCTCATCTCCACGGCCATCCTGCTGCCGATCAGCATCCTGCTCACCCGCAAGTCCACGCAGGACTCGTCGCTCTTCAACGCCGACACCTATAAGGAGTTCTTCCGCCGCATCGGCAAGTGGATCGGCAAGCGCTACCACCGCTTCCTCAACCTCTTCCGCAAGAGTGGCGGCAAGATCCGCATCGTATACATGGGCACGCCCGAATTTGCCGTGGCGCCGCTCGAAAAGCTGCTGCAGGCCGGGTATTCCGTGGTGGGCGTGGTGACGGCCGTCGACAAGCCCGCGGGCCGGGGCATGGCTTTGCGCGAGAGCGCCGTCAAGCAGTATGCCGTCGCGCACGGCATCCCGGTGCTCCAGCCCGAAAAACTCAAGGACCCTGCGTTCCTCGAGCAGCTCGCAGCGCTGAGGGCCAACCTGTTCGTGGTGGTGGCGTTCCGCATGCTTCCGCGTGAGGTGTGGCAGATGCCGGCCCACGGCACCTTCAACCTGCACGCCTCGCTGCTGCCGCAGTACCGCGGCGCGGCGCCGATCAACTGGGCCATCATCCACGGCGAGAAGTTCACGGGCGTGACGACCTTCCTGCTCGACGAGCAGATCGACACCGGCAAGGTCCTCTTCCAGGAGTCCTGCCCCATCGAGGAATACGAAGACGCCGGCGCGCTCCACGACAAGCTCATGGTCATGGGTGCCGACCTGGTGGTCAAGACGGTCGACGCCATCGAAAGCCACCGCATCAAGCCCTACGACCAGAGCCTGGGCTTCAACAAGAAAATCTACCCCGCGCCGAAGCTCACCCGCGACAACTGCCACATCGACTGGACCCGCAGCGCCCGCACCGTGTCGCTGCTCATCCGCGGCCTGAGTCCCTACCCCGCCGCCTGGACAACCCTGGTCAAGGAAGACGGCACCGAGCTCGGCGTCAAGCTCTTTGACAGCTACGCCGTGCCCTGCGACGAGGACGATCCGCGTCCCGTCGGCCACGTCTCCAGCGACGGCAAGTCCTGGATCGAGGTCCGCTGCGGCCACAACGCCCTGCGCATCCTCAACCTCCAGCTCTCCGGCAAGAAACGCATGGACACCGCCGACTTCCTTCGCGGCTTCCGCGAGATCGAGGGGTGCCGGTTCGAATGAACACCACAATTTTCGTGATAAGATAATCCTGCTTTATGAAAAAAATATTCCTCCTCTTGACGGCAACCCTTCTGGCCCTTTCACCTCTTCAGGGCCAGGATGTCCGCACCCTGCTTCGGGAGAATCCCGAACGCTACGCCAGCATACACCATAGTTACGAAGCGCCTGAGGCCATCCTGGATACCCCGGCCCCGAAGGGCTATGAGCCTTTTTACGTGAGCCACTATGGCCGCCACGGCAGCCGCTATCTCACCTCGATGCGCTCGGTCACCCGGGTTTCTTTCCTCTTCGATTCGCTGGACTCCCTTCAGCTTCTGACCGCGGAAGGGAAAGACGTGCATGCTGCGCTGAAAGCCCTTGAGGCGGCCCATGAAGGGCAGGCGGGCTATCTGACGCTGCGGGGCGGACGGGAGCACCAGGGCATCGCCAGGCGGCTCCATGACCGCGTGCCGGGCGTGTTCGCGCAGCCCGACCGCCGTCGGATCGTTGCTGAGTCGAGCTCCGTGCAGCGCTGCATTCAGTCGCTGGCCAACTTCACGATGACCCTCCAGGGTCTGTCGCCGGAACTCAAGACCGACATCTATGCCGGCGAGCGGTTCATGACGCACATCGCGCCGGGAACGAGCGTCAAACGCAATGCTTCGCACGACGCCGTGTTCGATTCGGTGCTGCACGCCTGTTTCGACCCCACGCGCGTGATGAACGCCTGGTTCACCGACCCGTGGGATGCGGCCCAGCACCTGGGGCACTACGATGTCCGCAAGTTCATCTACTACGTGTATTATGCCGGCGGCATCGTGCAGTGCCTGGCCGACGACTACCAGTTGCCCGACATCTATCGGTTCTTCACCGAAGATGAACTGTATGGGCTCTGGTGTGCCGGCAACATATCGCATTTCGACTCGATGGCCAACACGCTCGACAACAACTGCCGTTTCAACGAGACGGGCCGCAAGATCCTGGCCGACTTCATCGAGAAGGCCGACGCGGCGGTCGCCGGCAACGACGTGGCGGCGAACCTGCGTTTCGGCCACGACTCGGGCCTGCTGCCGCTGCTGAGCTATCTTCGGCTGAAAGGTTACGAGGAACTGATCCCGATGGCGGAGGCAAACGAAAAGGGCTGGTACTGCTTCGAGCAGATGCCCATGGGTTCGAACCTCCAGCTGGTCTTCTACCGCGACAAGCGCGGCGACGTGCTGGTGAAGATCCTCCGCAATGAGCACGAGACCCTCATCCCGGCCCTCAAGCCCTACAAAGGCCCGTACTACCGCTGGAAGGACCTCCGCGACTACTTCGTGAATCTGCCGTAATGAATCCCCATATCGTCATCCTCGCCGCCGGCGATTTTCCGAAGGCGGAGGCGCCGCTGCAGGCGCTCCGCGAGGCTGACGTGCGCATCTGCTGCGACTCGGCGGCGGAGAACCTTGTGGCGGCGGGCATGGAGCCTGACTACATCGTCGGCGACCTCGACTCGATCTCCGCGGATTTTCGGGAGCGCTACGCCGACCGCATCACGCATGTCTCGGAACAGGACGACAACGACCTGACGAAGGCGTTCCATCTGGCGCTGACGCTCCAGCCCGCAGGCATCACGATCCTGGGCGCGACGGGCCGGCGCGAAGACCACACGCTTGGCAACGTATCGCTACTGATCGACTATGTCCGCGAAGCTTCCTGCCCGGTGGAGATGATCACCGACCATGGCCGCTTCAAGGTCATCCTCGACACGACCACGCTGGCGGTGACGCCCGGCCAGCCGGTCTCGATCTTCGCCTTCGACAACTCCCTGAAAATAACGTCGGCCGGGTTGAAATACCCGACCGACGCCGTCTGTTTCGATTCGCTCTGGAAGGCCACGCTCAACACGGCGCTTTCAGAGACGTTTACGCTGACGCTCTCACATCCGTGCGGCGTTCTTCTGTTTTTCGCCGATGACTTTTAGCATGTCGTCGACCATCATGTCGATGTCCCACTCCGGCTTCCAGCCCCACTCTTCGCGAGCGCAGGTGTCGTCCATCTTGTTGGGCCAGGAGTCTGCGATGGCCGCCTTCACAGGATCGACTTTGTAGTCGAACGTAGCGTCGGGGATGCGCTTCTTGATGACCGCGAAGAGCTCCCGCGGGCAGAAACTCATGCTGGCGATGTTGAAGCTGTTGCGGTGCTTGAGTTTGGAAGGGTCGGCCTCCATGATCTCTACGGCGGCGCGCAGGGCGTCGGGCATGTACATCATGTCCATGTAGCTGTCTTCGGGCACCTCGCAGGTGTAGTGGTGACCCGGCTTGAGGATCTCGTAGAACACTTCCACGGCGTAGTCGGTGGTGCCGCCGCCCGGCAGGGCGCCATTCGAGATGATGCCCGGGAAGCGGACGCTGCGGGCATCCACACCGAAACGCTCATAGTGGTAGTCGCCCAGCAGCTCGCCGGTCACCTTGCAGATACCGTAGATGGTGTTCGGACGCATGATGGTGTCCTGCGGCGTATTGTCGTGCGGGGTGTTCGGACCGAAAGCACCGATGGAGCTCGGGGTGAAAATGGAGCAGTGGTGCGCCTGCGCGATGTTCAGGGCATTGATCAGGGCCGTGATGTTGAGGTGCCAGGCCACGCCGGGCATGTGCTCGCCCTTGGCGCTGAGCAGGGCCACGAGGTTGTAAATGGCGTCGACCTTGTATTTTTCCACGAGCGCGTTGAAACGCTTGTCGTCGAGCACGTCGAGTTTCTCGGCAATCGCCGTGCGGCCCAACTTTTCGACGAGTTCGTCTTTCAAATCTGCTGCAATTACATTATCTTCGCCATAGATATGCTGGAGATAGGGGACGAGCTCGGTACCGATCTGTCCGCCAGCTCCCACTACAAGAATCCTTTTCATAGTTATTTTGACTGTTTTGCTTTCAAATTGTCCACAAATTTAATAAAAATCGATCAAAGTGCGTACGGTTTCCTCGATTTCGGAGCCGCCCGTGCCGAAAAAGTTTCCGCCGACCGGCAGGATGCTTTCGGCCGGTATCTGGAGGAAGGACGCCACGGCAGCATGGGCTATCTGGCGCGGAATGTCGACAAGCGTTTCGACCCCGCCCTGCTGGTGCCGGGTGCCGAGAGCGTACTGTGCTTCCTGGCTCCGTACGGACAGGCCTCCGGTGGCGTAGCGGGCTTTGCGCAGGGCGTGGACTACCACAAGGTCGTCAAGGACCGGCTGTTCGCCGTGATGCAGGACCTGCGGGCGCAATTCCCCGCTTTTGAAGGCCGGCCGTTCGTGGACAGCGCGCCGGTATTGGAGCGCTACTGGGCGGTGAAAGCCGGGCTGGGATTCATCGGGCAGAACAACTTCTTCATCTCGCCGGAATTCGGATTGCGGACCATCATCGGGGTCATCCTCTGCAACATCCCGGCGGAGCGCTTCGCCCCGCACGCACCGCTGTCCGCTACCTCGTGCGGCGCCTGCGGCGCCTGCCTGCTCACCTGCCCGTCGGGCGCCCTGCGTGCGCCTTTCGAGCTCGACGCCCGCCGCTGCATCGCCTACCGGACCATCGAGTCGCCCGAGCCGCCGCAGGATTCGCTCTCGGCGCGCCGCGGCTGGCGCTTCGGCTGCGAGGAATGCATGCGCGCCTGCCCATGGGACAAGCCCCTTACTCCGCTGCCGGAATTCGAGACCCACCGCGCCGATATCGCCGCCCAGGCTGAGACCGGCTGGGAATCGCTTACCGAAGAAGAATTCGAACGGCGCTTCGCCGACTCCGGCCTGCGCCGCGCCGGGCTTGACCATTTGAAAGAATAATCGTACCTTTACTCCATCAATCCCTATTGCCATGAAGAAATCACTCCTGTTTTTCCTCCTGCTGTCCATCGCCTTCGGCGCCACCGCGCAGGACGGTTTCAAGAAATACGGCTTCAAGTCGTGCATCGCCAAGAAGCAGACCACCTTCAGCGGACAGGTGACGGAAGGCACCGTTTATGTCGACGATTGGGGTGCCTTCGAATGTGAAATCCAGACGATGGACATCCCCGACTTCATCAAGTACGATTACGGCATCCTGACGCGGAAAAACCGGATATGGACCTTCAATGTCCAGGACGGCAAGGTCGATTCGAAGGAGTCACCCAATCCGATGCCCGACCTCAGCTTCCTGGATCCCAGCGAGGAACTGGCCCAGAAATACGAAATCCAGGATCTGGGCGAGGAGGAATACATGGGCAAGCAATGCCACAAGTTTTCCTATGTGGTGCTCACGAACCGGAAAAAGGTCTACTGGACCGTCTGGACCTGGAAAGGCTTCCCGCTGAAGACCGTCGTCAAGCAGGGCCGCAAGGAATCCGTCATTGAAGTGGTCGACTTCCAGGAGAATGTCAAGATTCCCGACAAAATCCTCCATCTGATCCCGGAGTAACCCTGTCGCCTCCCTTTCCGCCAAACTGGCGCAAGCGAAACCCGCTCTCAGCGCCTTCAAGCGGCGGTCAGGTTGCGCCGACCCCCGATTTCGGCCGTTGGCGCAAAGCAATCGGCCCCACAGAGCGTGTGAGGCCGATTTTGTTGCGCCTGGTTGGCGGAAATGAGATAAATCTAGAAGAGGAAGCAGATACCCAGGTTGGCCCAGGGGCTGTTGGTGGTGAACTGGGTCTCAAAGCTGCCCGCAAGGTGCTCCGTGAAGAAGAAGCGCAGGCCGAGGAAGCCGCCGCCGGCGAAGCAGGGCCCGAGCTTCTTGTAATCGAGCTGGGACTCGCTGCTCGCGAAATTGGGACGGAGTCCAACGCCCGCCAGGACACCGGCATGGACCTCGAAGCGGTCCGTGATGTTCAGGCCATAGGCCGCACGCGTCATGAACGCCCATTTGTTGTACTTGATCGGGTCCCCTTCCGTGACATCGAACAGGTTGCCGTCGCCAAAGAGATTGAGGCCGACATCGTAGGTCTTCTGTTTGTGGTGGGAATAGCCAAACTCGAAGCCGACGGAGAAATGTCCCCGCCACCAACTGTCGACCAGCACATAGTCTCCGTAGGCGGTCGCGCCGATGCCGGGCAGGACGCCGAACTGCGCTCCGAGGATGAGACTTCCCTTGGGGAACGGATCTTCGATGGCCTTGGCCTGGAAGGAGCCGATGAGAGCTGCGGTAGCTACCAATAGCGTTGCAATCAGTCTTTTCATGGTTGTATGCGTTAATGGGTTGTTATGCAGGAAATGTTACTGTGCTGCCGGTTTGTGCTCGTACTTGAAGAAGATGGCGAACAGGATGGCGACCACCAGCGCGTAGCCGGCGAAGATGAACCAGGCCGTGGGCCAGTTGCCGGGGGTGTTGAACACGTCGCAGGCCTCCACGACACGGCCGGCGGCCAGCGTGCCGATGGTGGCGCCGAAGCCGTTGGTCATCATCATGAACAGGCCCTGGGCGCTGGAACGGATGTCCTTGCCGGTGCGCTGCTCCACGTAGAGCGAACCCGAAATGTTGAAGAAGTCGAAAGCGATGCCGTAGACGATGCAGCTGAGGATGAACAGCAGCACGCCGGGCCAGGACGGATGGCCGAGGCCGAAGAAGCCGAAGCGGAACACCCAGGCCAGCATGGAGATGAGCATCACCTTCTTGATGCCGAACTTGCGCATGCAGAACGGGATCAGCAGGATGCAGAGCGTCTCGGACGCCTGCGAGATGGAGATCAACGCGTTGGAATGCTTGACGGCGAAGGTGTCGGCCAGCGACGGATCGGCCGCGAACGAACTCAGGAAGGTATTGGCGTAGCCGTTCGTAATCTGGAGCGAGGCACCCAGCAGCATCGAGAAGATGAAGAACACGGCGAACTGGCTGTCCTTGAACAGCGTGAAGGCCTTCAGGCCGAAAGTATCCACGAAACTCTTCTTTTCGGAGTTGCGGTTGACCGGAACCCGGGGCATGGTCAGCGCATAGGCGCACAGGATGAGCGACAGGATGCCCGACGAGAGCAGCTGCGTGTAGCTGTCCTGCATGGCGATGCCGTCGAACCGCACGAAGTTGGTGGCCAACATGCTGCAGATGAAACCGATGGTACCGAATACGCGGATCGGCGGGAACTCCTTCACAGGGTCCATGTTCTCTTCGCGCAGCGCATGGTAGGCCACGGAGTTGGTCAGTGCGATGGTCGGCATGAAGAAGGCCAGGCTGAGGCTGTAGAGGATGAACAGCGGCCCGAAGTGGACGTCGCCCCCTGCCTTCATGCAGTACAGGCCGGCGGCCAGCATGAAGAGGCCGGCCAGGCCGTGGCAGAGCGAAAGCACCTTCTGTGCCTCCATCCGGCGGTCGGCCACGATGCCCATGAGCGTCGGCATGAAGATAGAAACGACGCCCTGCATGGCGAAGAACCATTTGATGTGCGGCCCGAGCCCGATGTTGCCCAGGTAACGTCCCAGCGACGTGAGGTAAGCTCCCCAGACGGCGAACTCCAGGAAGTTCATCACAATCAGCCGGAGCTTCAGATTGGAATTGGATTTTTCTCCCATATAGAATGATGTTGATTTATTTCGGTGCCAGCTTGTAGAGGATGGCCGCCACGCCTGCGAAAACGATGTTGGGCAACCAGCAGGCCAGGGCCGGGGACATGCCGCCCTTGTAGACGAACATCGAACTGAAGCGCATGAACAGGATATAGGCGAAGCTGATGGCCAGTCCGATACCGATGTTCAGCCCTAGGCCGCCGCGCTTCTTGCGCGAGGAGAGAGACACGGCGATGATGGTCAGGATGAAGGCCGAGAAGGGCATCGCCAGGCGGTTGTTCTTCTCGATCAGCGTACGGTTCACCTCCTTGTCGCCCCGCATCTTCTGGGTGGCGATCATGTCGTTGAGGTCGCGGCCGTTCAGCGACTCCACGCTGTTGGCCCGCCGGTAGAAGTCCTCGATCCGCAGGCCGATGATCGTGTCGAGTTGCTTGCCCGTGCGCACGACCTCCGACTCCCCGTAGAAGTCGCGGATGTAATAGTTGTGCAGGCGCCAGCCCCCGAACGTGGAGTCCCACGCCGCCGAGGTGGCCGAAAGCTTCGACATCAGCTGGTTGTTCTCCATCCGTTCCAGCGAGAAGCCGAAGATGGTATTGCTGGCGGTGCTGAACTGCCCCACGTATACGAACTCTCCCGGCGAGAGCTGGTAGTGGAGATTGCCCTTGCCGCCGCCGGTGATGCTCTGCTGCTTGATGTATTTGTTCTCGAACGCGAGCCGCTGCTCGTTGGCGGGCGGGATGATGTAGAGGCCCAGGATCAGCGACAGGCCGCAGATAACGGCGGCCGAGAACATGTAGGGCGCCATCAGGCGGCGGAAGCTGATGCCGCCGGCCAGCATGGCCACGATCTCGCTGTTGCTGGCCAGCTTCGAGGTGAAGAAGATGGCCGACAGGAACACGAACAAGGGGCTGAAGCTATTGATGATCCACGGGATGAAGCCGCCGAAGTAGTCGAACACGATCTCATTGATCGGCACAGCCTTCGCCACGAACTTGTCGATCTTTTCGCTCAAGTCGAAGATGATGACGATCGACACGGCAATCAGGATCGTGAAGAAGAACGTTCCGAGGAACTTCTTCACGATGTACTTGTCGAGGATCTTGACTTCGAACTTCTTCATGCGTCAGAGTCGGGTATCGAGCTTGCGGGTCATCTGCTCCTTCCAGCTGCTGAAGTCTCCGGCCGCGATGTGCTCGCGGGCCTGTTCCACCAGATGCAGGTAGAAGGCCAGGTTGTGCTGGCTGGCGATCTGGGCGGCGAGCATCTCGCCGGCCGCGAACAGGTGCCGCAGGTAGGCCTTGGTGTAGCAGTGGTCTACAAAAGACGTTCCAGCGGGGTCGAGCGGCGAGAAATCGTCCGCCCATTTCTTGTTCTTGATATGGATGATACCCTCGCTGGTGAACAGCATGGCGTTGCGTCCGTTGCGGGTGGGCATCACGCAGTCGAACATGTCGACGCCGCGCGCGATGCCTTCGAGCAGGTTCACGGGCGTGCCCACGCCCATCAGGTAGCGGGGCTTGTCCTGCGGCAGCACGGGATGCAGGAGCTCCAGCATCTCGTACATCTTCTCGGTGGGTTCACCCACCGCCAGGCCGCCGATGGCGTAGCCTTCGCGGTCGAACTGCATGGCGTGCTCCGCGGCTTTCAGGCGCAGGTCCGGGTAGACGCAGCCCTGGACGATGGGGAAGAAGGTCTGGCTGTAGCCGTACAGGGGCTCGGTCTCGTCGAAACGACGGATGCAGCGTTCCAGCCAGCGCTGGGTCAGGCCCAGGGATTTCTCGGCGTAGCGGTACTCCGCGTCGCCGGGGCAGCACTCGTCGAGCGCCATCACGATGTCGGCGCCGATCACGCGCTGGGTATCGACGTTGTTCTCGGGCGTGAAGATGTGCCGCGAGCCATCGATGTGCGACTGGAAGATGCAGCCCTCCTCGGTGAGCTTGCGGCTCTGGGCCAGCGAGAACACCTGGAAGCCGCCGCTGTCGGTCAGGATGGGGCGGTCCCACGAGGTGAAGGCGTGCAAGCCGCCGGCCTGCCGGAGGATGTCGAGCCCGGGCCGCAGGTAGAGGTGATAGGTGTTGCCCAGGATGATCTGGGCGTGGATATCTTCGCGCAGATCCTTGTGGTAGACCCCCTTCACGGAGCCGACAGTGCCCACCGGCATGAAGATCGGCGTCTCGATGGTGCCGTGGTCGGTGGTGATCCGCCCGCGGCGTGCATTTGTCTGGGAGTCCCTGGATAATACTTCGAATTTCATTCGGCTGCGCTTATCAAAGCAAAGATAGGCAAAATTGGTATATTTTTCGTTATCTTTAACTGCCAAAACCAAGTTTGCCATGAAACGATTGCTTTGGACGGTCGCTTTTCTGACCGCTTTTGTTTTCAGTATGGACGCACAGAACAACTATTCCCGCCTCTGGTCGAAGGTCCAGAAGGCCGAAAAGGAAGGCAAGCCCCAGACGGCAGCCGGTTACCTTCGCGAACTGGAGCAGAAGACCATCGCCGCCGGCGACGAGCTGGAGCAGCTGGCCGTCTCCGAGAAGCTGTACGAACAGCTCGGCAAATACAACTGGAAGGAAGCCAATTCCTATTATCACACCTACGCCACGCTGAACCGCCGCGTGCTGACCGACAGCCTCGAAGCCTACATCGTCAAATACAAGGACCATCCCCGCGTGATGAAACTGCTTTACCAGCGGCTCTGCAACCACAAAGACGCCCTGGACCGCCGCTCGCGCAGCATGGTCTCGGGCGCGGATTACAAGGCCCTGCGGAAGGAAGCCGAGACGCTCCTCAAGCACAAGTATGTGAACGGCTACAAAACCACGCTCGAAAATTTCATCGAAACACTTGACGCGCCGCACCTGAGCACGTCGGGCTACAGCTACATGGCCCCTGCCCGCGACGTGACCTATACGCTCAGTACCTGCAACGTGGACCGCGTCTCCGTGCGCGTCTTCCGCCTGGACGACAACGTGCTCTTCGAGCCCATCGGCGACAAGGACCTGTACGGCACGCTCTCGCGCAACGGCACCCAGACCGCCGCATTCGAGGTGACGGGTTTCAAGAACGACTACTACATGGGCGAATCGCTCGACACGAAAGTGGACTTCCCCGTGCCGGGCATCTACGTGGTGTGCTTTGAAGCCAAGGGCGCAGGCATCGACTACGATGTCGTGCAGGTGAGCAACGTGGCGGGCGCCCTGCGCGTGCGGGGTGGCCAGGCGGAGATCTATGCCGCCGACTTCACCACGGGCAAGCCGTATCCCGAGGGTACCTATTCCATCTACAAGAACCTGTATGAGAAACGTTCCACGACGCTCCTCAAGCTCAAGCCCTACCTGACGGGCCGCTTCGCCGGAGCGGGCTTCGTGCCCGTGGAGACCGGCAAGGCCGTGTCCGACCACAAGAACGACTACCTGCTGCGCATCGAGGCCGGCAACGACATCTACGCGCCGCTGGTGTCCGGCCTCAACGACTATTATATGCGGCCCGCCTCGGACACTGAAGACGACTATATGTTCGAGCGGACCGAGCTCTTCACCGACCGGGCGCTCTACAAGCCCACCGATACCATCTATTTCAAGGTCATCTGCTACAAGGCCTCCGAGACCCGCGGCGAGGTGCTCGCCAACAAGAGCGTCGACCTGGTGCTCCGCCACAGCTCCTCGCCCGACACCGTGGCGCAGGTGAAACTGCTGACCAACGACATGGGCTCGGCCAGCGGCTTCTTTACGCTGCCGGCCGGCAGCAAGAACGGCCGCTACTACATCCAGTCGCGCTACCAGACCCTCAAGTCCATCCGCGTGGAGGAATACAAGCGCCCCAACTTCAACGTGTCGCTCACGCCTGTGGCGGACGTGCTCTGCTTTGGTGACGTGGTCAAGCAGACCGGCACGCTCCAGAGCTTTGCGGGCTTTTCCGTGGCAGGCGGCGAGGTGGAGTATTCCATCGAGCGCCGCTGCTTTTGCGCCTACAAGACGAATGGCTGGTACACCTGGCATGAGACCGTGGACAGCGGCATGACCCTCTCCGACAACAAGGGTAGCTTCACCATCAACTTCCTGGCGGAGCGGCCCAAGTACCCGGGCCTGCGTCCGGAGGACATGCAGGACCTCTACAAGGCCGACTACTTTATCACCATCCGCGCCGCCGACCCGCAGGGTGAGGTACACGAGGCCCGGATCTCCGTGCCGGTGGCCGACATCCCGATCGACATGAACATCCTCCTGCCCGAAGGCCAGACGTTCGCGGGCAAACTCATCGTGGACAAGGACAACGTGAAGGCCGTCACCGTGGAAGGCTCCACGCTCAACGGCACGCCGTACGGCTTCACGGGCACCTACACCGTCACCGACGCGGCAGATAAAGAGGTAAAGAAAGGTCGCTTCACCAGCAACGAGCCGGTGGCCTTCGATTTCGGCGCGCTGCCCTCCGGCCAGTACACCATGAAGGCCCGCACCGAGTACCGCGGGCGCGAGATCACGACGGAACGCACGGTGATCGTCATGAGCACCGACGACCGCACGCTGCCCTTCGAGAGCCGCTACTTCTATTATCCCGTGAAGACGGAAGGCGTGCTGGAATTCGTGCTGGGCACCTCGGAGGACGACCTGTACCTCGAACTCGAGGTGTTCGACAATGACAAGGTGCTCTACTGCGAGCACGTGCACCTGCAAAAGGAGATGCGCAAGTTCCATATCGACTATGACCCGTCGTGGCGCAGTGCCGTGCAGCTGGTCGTATTCGGCATCCGCGACGGCAAGGTGATCGACAACATGTACCAGTTCACGCGGCCGGGCGACGTGCGTCTCGACGTGGCCATCGAGACATTCCGCGACAAGACCACGCCCGCCACGGAAGAGACCATGACCATCCGGGCGCCGGAAGGCTCCGAGCTGCTCGTGTCGATCTACGACGTGACCACCGACCGCATGGGCGCCAACTCGTTCAGCTTCTACCCGCTCCGCGAGTATCCCTACGTAGGCAGGCCTTCTGTCTATACGACGTTCTCCGGCCATTACCGCGTCTATCGAAACATGGTCATGGCCAAAGCCGCCGGCGCCATGGTGGAGATGGAGGAAGTGCCGATGATGCGGGGCGCCGTGCTGGAAGATGCCGTGGTCGAGATGGCGGACCATGACGCCGCCTCGGAGGAATCCGGCGAGGAGAAGACCCCCGAATTCGAGGGCCGCACCAACTTCAGCGAGCTGATTGCGTTCTATCCGCACCTGCGCGCCGACCAGAGCGGCGTGACGACCGTCAAATATACCACCACCGACCTGCTGTCCACCTTCCGGGTGCTGGTGATGGCCCACGACAAACGAATGTTTGTAGGTTCCGACGAGACCCAGTTCGTGGTCAACAAGGAACTGATGGTGATGCCCAACGTGCCGCTCTTCGCCACGCAGGGCGACCGCATCGTGCTCAAGAGCAAACTGGTGAACCTCAGCGACAAGCAGGTCAAAGGAACCGCCTACATCGAACTCTCCGACGACCAGGGACGCAAGCTGAAGCTCAAGGGAACGGGCAGCCAGAAGCGCACGCTGCTGGCCGGCGCCCAGGACGAAGTGGCCTGGGGCATCGAGGTGCCGGGCGGCACCACGAAGCTCACCGCCAAGATCTGGTTCGCCACACCGACGGCCAGCGACGGCGAGCAACACGAGATCCAGATCGTACCCAACACCGTGACCCTCACCGAGGCCGCCTCGTTCATCATCGGCAAAGGACATGACCACAAATACTACGAGAAGCAGCTCCGCCAGCAGTTCGGCGCCGCCAACCCGAAGATCGAATATGCCACCTACTCCACGCTCGACGCGGTGAAGCAGTCGCTGCCTGCCGCGCAGAAGCCCACGTGCGAGAACTCCATCAACTGGATCAACCAGCTGTACATCAACCAGATGCGAAACTTCGTACTGAAGGATGACCCGGCTGATTACGCCGCATTCCGCGAGCAGGCCTTCTCCGCGCTCAAGACGTTCCAGGAGAACGACGGCAGCTTCGCGTGGTTCCGGGGCATGAAGGGCAACAACACCATCACGCTCTACATCCTCGAGAAACTGGGCCAGCTGCGGCAGGTGGGCGCCCTGACACTCACGGACAGCGAGGAGAAGATGGTGCGCAAGGCCCTTGCGTCGGTCGATGAGATGGTCGACCTGAGCTACGCCCGCAGCAAGGACTTCCACGCCTTCGCGTACATCCGCGCGTATGCGGTCCGCAGCCTCTGGTTCGACGTTCCGCTGAGCGACAAGGCCAAGGCCGTGTACCAGAAGTTCATCAAGGGCACGGAAGACGGCTGGCAGGACATCTCCATCCTCGAGAAGGCGCAGCTCTGCAACACGATGCTGCGCGCCGCCGGTACGCCGTACGACGACAAGTCGTTCACCAAGCGCATCAAGCTGCTCCGCGAGTCGCTCAAGGACTACGCCGTGGAGAACGAGCGCGTGGGGTGCTACTTCCCGAATGCCGTGATGCCGTTCCGCGGCCTGATGAACAGCGAGATCTACGCACATGCACAGCTCATGGAACTCTTCGCCGCGCTGGGTGAGCCGGAGATGGTCGACGGCATCGCGCAGTGGCTGCTGCTGCAGAAGCACAACCAGGCATGGGAGAGCACCGTCGCCACGACCGACGCAGTGCATGCGCTCATCGCCAGCAAGGCCAAAGACCTGAAGTTCGGCGCCGTGTACTACACCTATACCACGCAGCTCGCGCAGGTGAAGCCCTCCGGCGACGAGCTCCGCGTCACGCGGGTGTTCCTGCGCAACGGGCAGTCGCTCATCGACGGCGAGAAGCTCCATGTGGGCGACAAGGTCACCGTACGCTACCAGATCTACAACACCGAGAACCGCAGCTTCGTGGAGCTGCGCGCCATGCGGCCGGCCTGCTTCTACCCGGTCGACGAGCGCTCCTACTTCACGTGGTACGGCTTCTACCGCGAGGTGAAGCCTTCCGAGACCAGCTACTACTGGGAGCTCCTGCCCGAGGAGCACACCACGGTCACCGAAGAATTCTATGTGACCCAGGAAGGCACCTTCAACAGCGGCCTGGTCGCGATAGAATGTCTCTACGCGCCCGAGTACCGCGGCCACACCGACACGAAGACACTCACATCGAAATAACAACAAAAAAACCGGCCCTTTCGGGTCGGTTTTTTTGTACGAGATGCCCGGTCAAGCCAGGCATGACGATCATTACGCGTTGCCGGACTTGCGGGGAGCCTGGACCTTGCGGGCAGCGGGAGCGGCCTTGGTGGCGGACTGGTTCGCAGCCTTCTGGGAGTTGGCTTTGCGGGAAGCGCCCTTCTTGTTGGCCGGGTTGGTAGTCTCTTCGCCTTCCTTGGCAGCAGCCTTCTTGGCGCCGCTGCGGCGGGTCGAGGTCTTCTTGGTCTCCTTCTCGGGAGCGGCGGCAGCCTCGGCGAAATCAACCAGCTGGATGATGGCCATGTCGGCAGCGTCACCCACGCGGAAGCCCGTGCGGACGATGCGGGTGTATCCACCCGGACGGTCGGCGATCTTCGGCGCAACGACGCGGAACAGCTCGCTCACAGCCTCTTTCTGCTTGAGGTAGCTGAACACGACGCGGCGGGAATGCGTGGTATCTTCTTTCGATTTGGTAATCAGCGGCTCCACATACATACGCAGTGCCTTTGCCTTCTCGACGGTGGTCTCGATGGCCTTGTGCAGGATCAGCGAGGAAGCCATGTTGGCGAGCATCGCCTTGCGGTGACCGCTCTGACGACCCAAATGATTAATAGCCCTATTATGCCTCATAATCTTCTAATTCAGTTTCAGTGGTTTCAGTTTCTTTTTCATTGTCAGGGTCTGCCTCCGGCTCCTGGACCTGCGGTTTCGGCTCGATGCCATACTTGGTGACATCCATGCCGAAGCCCAGTTTCACCTTGTCGATGAGCATTTCGATCTCGTTCATCGACTTCTTGCCGAAGTTGCGGAACTTCATCAACTCACCGCGCTGGTGGGACACCAGGTCGGCGAAGGTGTCGATATTGGCCGCCTTCAAGCAGTTGAGCGCCCGAACGGAGAGTTCCATGTCGGAGAGCTTGGTCAGCAGGAGGTGACGCATGCGCAGCGCCTCCTCGTCCAGCTCCTTGCTGTCGACCTCCACCGGGGTCTCCGGGGTGATCTTCTCGTCGGAGAAAAGCATGAAGTGGTAAATCAGGATCTTGGCGGCTTCCTTGAGGGCCTCCTTCGGATGGATCGATCCGTCGGTGGTGATCTCGAGGTTCAGCTTGTCGTAGTCGGTCTTCTGCTCGACACGCCAAGGTTCGACGGTGTACTTCACGTTCTTGATCGGGGTGAAGATCGAGTCGATGGCGATGGTATCGACGGGAGCGAGTTCCACCTTGTTCTCGTCGGCAGGGACATATCCCCGGCCCTTTCCGATCCGGATATCCATCCTGATCTTCACGTCAGGCTCCATGGAGCAGATGTGAAGCTCGGGGTTCAGGACCTTGAAGGACGAGAGATTCTTGGAGATGTCTTCAGCGGTGAACTCCTGCTTGCCGGTCACTTCGATGGTGGCGCTTTCGCCGTCGACATCCTCGATCATCCTCTTGAAGCGGACCTGCTTGAGGTTGAGCACGATGTCGATGACACTCTCGATGACGCCCGGGATGGTGTCGAACTCATGGGCGACACCGTCGATGCGGATCGAAGTGATGGCGAAACCCTCCAGCGAGGAGAGCAGGATGCGGCGCAGCGCGTTGCCGATGGTGATTCCGTAGCCCGGCTCGAGCGGCCGGAATTCGAAACGACCAAAGGTATCGGTTGCATCGAGCATGATCACCTTGTCCGGTTTCTGGAATGCTAAAATGGCCATAGTCAATGATTACTTGGAGTACAACTCGACGATCAACTGTTCATTGATGGTTTCCGGAATCTCGCTGCGCTCGGGCATGCTGGCGAACTTGCCGGCACACTTGGCGGCATCCCATTCCAACCAGGGATACTTGCCAGCCGAGGCGTTGAGGCTGTCCTGAATCACCTCCAGGCTCTTGGAACGCTCGCGGACACCCACGATGCTGCCAGTCTTCACGATGGTCGAAGGGATGTTGCAGACAGCGCCGTCGACGGTGATGTGGCAGTGGGTGACCAGCTGGCGTGCAGCCGGGCGGGAGGGAGCGATACCCATGCGGTAGACCAGGTTGTCCAGACGGGATTCGAGCAGCATGAGCAGGTTCTCACCCGTGCGGCCCTTCATGCGGTTGGCCTTGCCGTAGAGGTTGCGGAACTGACGCTCGAGAACGCCGTAGGTGTATTTCACCTTCTGCTTCTCAGCGAGCTGGATGCCGTACTCCGAGGTCTTCTTGCGCTTCTTGGCCATGCCGTGCTGTCCCGGAGGGTAGTTCTTCTTTTCAAAATACTTGTCAGGACCGTAGATCGGCTCACCGAACTTACGGGCTATCTTGGTTTTCGGACCAGTGTATCTTGCCATAATCTCAAAACTTTTAAACGTTAGACTCTACGACGGCCTTTCGGACGGCAGCCATTGTGCGGCAGCGGGGTGACGTCGATGATCTCGGTCACTTCGATGCCGGCGCCATGGAGCGTGCGGATAGCGGACTCGCGACCGGCACCCGGACCCTTGACGTATGCTTTGATCTTGCGCAGACCGAGGTCGTAGGCGACCTTCGCGCAATCCTGAGCGGCGACCTGGGCGGCATACGGCGTGTTCTTCTTGGAACCGCGGAAGCCCATCTTGCCGGCGCTCGACCAGCTGATTACCTGACCCGTGCTGTTGGTCAGCGTGACGATGACGTTGTTGAAAGTAGACGAAATATGGGCCTGACCATAAGCGTCAACCTTGACAACCCGTTTCTTGCTTGTTGTAGTTTTCTTTGCCATAATCTAAACCTTATTTCGTTGCTTTCTTCTTGTTGGCGACGGTCTTCTTGCGGCCCTTGCGCGTACGGGCATTGTTCTTGGTGCTCTGTCCGCGGACAGGGAGGCCGAGACGGTGACGGATGCCGCGGTAGCAGCCGATATCCATCAGTCGCTTGATGTTGAGCTGAGTGGCGGAACGAAGTTCGCCCTCAATCTTGAATTCATTGGCAATCATCGTACGGATTGCCGCAATCTGCTCGTCGTTCCAATCCTTGACCTTGATGTCGGGATTGATGTCGAGCGTCTTGAGGATCTTCTCAGAAGAGCTCCGGCCGATACCGTAGATATAGGTCAGACCGATGACTCCACGCTTGTTGTTGGGTAAATCTACTCCGGCTATACGTGCCATAATCTATTTTTTACTTTATTGTTTACAAACTATAAGATTATCCCTGGCGCATCTTGAATTTCGGATTCTTCTTGCAGATGACATACAAGCGGCCTTTGCGCTTTACGATCTTGCAATCCTCACTACGCTTCTTAATGGATGTCTTGACTTTCATTGTTGTAAGTTTTTATTTGTATCTGAAAGATATTCTTCCTTTGGTCAAATCATACGGGGACATTTCGACTCTCACCTTGTCGCCGGGCAGGATCCGGATGTAATGCATGCGCATCTTGCCCGAGATGTGGGCGATGATCACGTGGCCGTTGTCCAGCTCGACGCGGAACATCGCATTCGACAGGGCCTCGATAATGGTACCTTCTTTTTCTATCGCTGATTGTTTCGGCATATATAAAAATCGTATGGTTTAACTTTACTTTTTTTCAATAAATTCAAAAGTCGTCAGTACTTCCGGCTGTCCCTGGCGGACGACGACCGTCTTCTCAAAGTGAGCAGACTTGGCGCCGTCGGCCGTGTGGACCGCCCATCCGTTCTCGTCGAGATAGACCTCTTTCCGGCCCGCATTGATCATCGGCTCGATGCAGATGACCATGCCTTCGCGGAGCTTCACTCCGTGGCCGCGCCGTCCGTAGTTGGGGACCTCCGGGCTCTCGTGCATGTCGCGACCGAGTCCGTGGCCGACCAGCTCCCTGACGACGGAGAATCCGAGACCTTCGCAATACGACTGGACCGCTTCGCCGATGTCGCCCGTGCGGCCGCCCGCCACAGCCTGCGCGATGCCCAGCTCAAGCGCCTGCTTGGTGGCATCGAGCAGCTGCTGCGTGTGTGCGTCCACCTTTCCTACCGGGAAGGTATAGGCGGAGTCGCCGTAGAAGCCCCCGTAGACCGTGCCGCAGTCGACCGAGACGATGTCGCCTTCCTGCAGCTTGTAGCCGGAGGGGAAGCCGTGCACCACCACGTCGTTGACCGACATGCACAGAGTGGCGGGGAACCCGTCGTATCCGAGGAAACCGGGGACTGCTCCGAGGGAACGGATGAACTTCTCGGCGATCACGTCGAGCTCCTTGGTAGTGATACCCGGCTCGATGTGACGGCCTACCTCTGCCAGTGTCTTCGACACCATCAGGGCGTTCTCCCGCAGCAGGTCGATCTCTTGTTCGGATTTGAGTCTGATCATGTGAAAGAATCTATCAAAATTACATACACTCGTTTACATACCAGAGCGGCCCTTGAGACGTCCCGTCTTCATCAGACCGTCGTAGTGACGCATGAGCAAGTGGTTCTCGATCTGCTGGAGGGTATCCAGGATCACACCCACGAGGATCAGCAGCGAGGTGCCGCCGTAGAAGGGTGCGAACTGGCTGTTGACACCGAGCATGCGTGCGAACGCAGGCAGGATGGCGACAAAGGCCAGCAGGATGGAACCGGGAAGGGTGATGCGCGACATGATGGTGTCGATGTACTCGGCCGTCTTCTTGCCAGGCTTGCAGCCCGGGATGAAGCCGCCGTTCTTCTTCATTTCCTCAGCCATGTTGGTCGGGTTCACAGTAATAGCGGTGTAGAAATACGTGAACAGGATCACCATGAGGAAATAAACGAAGTTGTACCAGAAACCGTTGGTGTTGCCCATCACTGCAGCAAGACCTTTCGTAGCGTTGAAACCTTGGAAGATGAGCGGGAAGAGCATCAGTGCCTGCGCGAAGATGATCGGCATCACACCTGCCGCATTCAGCTTCAACGGGATGTACTGACGGACACCGCCATACTGTTTGTTACCCACGATACGTTTTGCATACTGCACGGGGATCTTGCGCACCGCCTGGACAAGCGCGATGGTACCGACGAACACCAGGAAGAGGATGACCAGTTCGATGACGAGCACAAGCATGCCGCCGAGGCTGGTGGTCCATTTCTCAGTGATTTCGATCCAAAGGGCCTGCGGGAGACGGGCGATGATACCGATCATGATGATCAGGGAAATACCATTACCAATGCCGCGGTCTGTAATTCTTTCACCCAACCACATGACGAACATCGTACCACCGATCAGGATGATCGTGGCGAAGACGCCGTACCACCAGCCGTTCATCGTAGTGACGAACGCCTCGGCGGGAAGGGTCGAACGCAGGGAGGCCACATAGGCCGGGCCCTGGATCGCCAGGATCACGATGGTGAGGTAGCGCGTGTATTGATTCATCTTGCGACGTCCGCTCTCGCCTTCGCGCTGGAGGCGCTGGAAGGACGGAAGGAAGACGCCCAGGAGCTGGATCACGATGGAAGCGGAGATGTAGGGCATCACGCCCAGTGCGAAGATCGATGCGTTACCGAACGCACCGCCGGAGAACATGTTCAACAGGCCGACCAGTCCTTCCGAGCTCTTGGCCTGCAGGGCCGCGATCTGGGTGGCGTCGATGCCAGGGATCACGACGTAGCTGCCGAGACGGTAGACAACAATCAGCAAGAACGTATAGATCAACCGTTTCCGGAGATCTTCGATCTTGAACATGTTGACTATGGTTTGAAAAAATCTCTTCATAGGGTCCTCCGGGGATTAGAGTTTCGTGACGGTACCGCCTTTCTCTTCGATCTTCTTGATGGCCGTTGCCGAGAATGCATCGGCGGTGACCTCGAGTTTCGCCGTCAGTTCGCCGTTGCCGAGGATCTTGACCAGGTCGCCCTTGGCTGCGAAGCCGGCGTTGCGGATCACATCCACGTCGATGGCGGTCAGGCCGTAGCGCTCGCTGATGGTCTGCAGGGCGGAGAGGTTGACTGCCTTGTATTCAACTCTGTTGTGGTTCTTGAAACCGAACTTCGGAAGGCGGCGCTGGATAGGCATCTGACCACCTTCGAAACCGATCTTGCGGGAGTAGCCGGAACGGGATTTCGCACCGTTGCTACCGCGACCGGCGGTCTTGCCGAGACCCGAACCCGGGCCGCGACCGACGCGTTTCTCAGATTTCACGGAACCCTTTGCAGGGGTAAGGTTATGCAATTTCATCTGTTATTCCTCCTATTCATTGACGGGTTCGACGGTGACCAGGTGGGACACACGCTCGATCATCCCTTCGGTGACCGGAGTGAGTTCCACGATGACGCTCTGGTGCATCCTGTGGATGCCGAGCGAGGTAAGGTTCGCAATCTGGCGCTTCGTTGCGCCGCTCTTGCTCTTGATCTGCGTAAGTTTGACCTTTGCCATTGCTTCACCCTCCTTAACCGTTAAATACTCTGTTCATAGGAATGCCGCGGAGACCTGCCACGGTGTAGGCGTCACGCATCTCGGTGAGAGCGGCGACGGTCGCCTTGACGAGGTTGTGCGGGTTGGAACTGCCCTTGCTCTTGGCCAGGACGTCGTGGATGCCCACCGACTCGAACACGGCACGCATAGCACCACCGGCCTTCACACCGGTACCGGGCGCTGCGGGCTTCATGAACACGCGGGCACCGCCGAACTTGGCGGCCTGCTCGTGCGGAATGGTCTGCTTGCTCAGCGGGATGCGGACCAGGTTCTTCTTTGCATCTTCAATACCCTTGGAGATGGCGGTGGTGACTTCGTTTGCCTTTCCAAGGCCGTAGCCTACGACGCCGTTTTCGTCGCCGACGACCACGATGGCAGCAAAGCTGAAGTGACGGCCACCTTTGGTGACCTTGGTGACTCGCTGGACGGCCACGAGGCGGTCTTTGAGCTCCAGGTCCGTAGTCTTTACTTTCTTAACATTGATATCTGCCATAGCGCTTAGAATTTAAGGCCACCCTCACGGGCAGCGTCTGCCAAACTTTTAACTCTTCCGTGATAGAGGTAACCTCCGCGGTCGAAAGCGACGGTGGAGATGCCCTTCTCGAGGGAACGCTCCGCGATCGCCTTGCCGACGACGGCGGCAGCCTCGACGCCGGTCTTGCCCTTGCAGGCAGCGACGAGCGCCTTGTCGTTGGACGAAGCCGACGCCAGGGTCACGCCCTTGGTGTCGTCCACGACCTGGACATAGATCTGCTTATTGCTTCTGTACACCACCATGCGGGGACGCTCTGCGGTACCGCTGACGATCTTGCGGATGCGGTGGTGGATTCTTTCTCTTCTTTCTGATTTAGTCAATGCCATAACTTGATCTCCTATTATTTAGCAGATGCACTCTTGCCGGCCTTGCGACGGAGCTGTTCGCCGACGAACTTGATACCCTTGCCCTTGTACGGCTCAGGCTTGCGGAGCGAGCGGACTTTCGCGGCCACCATGCCGAGCAACTGCTTGTCAGCGCTCTTGAGGACCAACACAGGGTTCTGACCCTTCTTCACAGGTTCGGCCTCGGCCTTCACCTCTTTCGGAAGCTGGAACTGGATGTCGTGCGAGTAGCCGAGGCTGAAGATCACGATCTGGCCGTTGACCTCCACGCGGTAACCGACACCGACGAGCTCCTGCTTGACAGTATAACCTTCAGAGACACCCACGACCATGTTATGGATCAGGGCACGGTAGAGGCCGTGCATCGAACGGTGGCGAGGCTGGTCTGTCGGACGCTTAACAGTAAGAACTCCCCCGTCAACGGAGACTTCGATGTCCGGATCAATCTTCTGGGACAGTTCTCCGAGCGGGCCTTTCACCTTGACGACGTGGTCGTCGCTGACAGAGACAGCAACGCCATTGGGCAGGTTTACAGGTAATTTACCGATTCTTGACATTATTCTTCAAATTTTAATAGTTACTAATAAACGTAGCAAAGCACTTCACCACCGACGTTGAGGGTCTTGGCCTCCTTGTCCGTGATAATACCTTTGGAAGTAGAGAGGATGGCGATGCCGAGGCCGTTGAGCACGCGGGGCATGTTCTCGACGTCAGTGTAAGTACGCAGACCCGGGGAGCTGACGCGGATGAGCTTCTTGACAGCCGCCTTCTTGGTCTCCGGATGGTACTTGAGCGCCATCTTGATGGTGTTGCAGGGTTTCCCCTCAACCACCTTGTACGCGAGGATGTACCCCTTCTCGTGGAGAATGCGGGTAATCTCGACCTTCATTTTGGATGCCGGCACCTCGACGGTCTTGTGGCCCGCGAGATAGGCATTCCTGACTCTTGTCAGATAGTCTGCAATTGGATCAGTCATTGTTTCTGATTTTTAATGAATCCCGGCGTCACTCGGAAAAAGCCTTGGCGCGACGCCCGATATCCAATGTGTTATTAATTAGTGAATGATAGTTTCTACCAGCTTGCCTTCTTGACACCCGGGATCAGGCCCTTGGAAGCCATCTCGCGGAACTGAATACGGCTGATGCCGAAGTAGCGCATGTACCCTTTCGGACGTCCGGTGATCGAGCAGCGGTTGTGCTGGCGGCACGGGGAGCTGTTCTTCGGGAGCTTGTCGAGGGCGGCCCAGTCGCCGGCCTCTTTGAGGGCCTTGCGTTTCTCGGCATACTTGGCGCACATCTTCGCACGTTTGACTTCACGTGCCTTCATCGATTCTTTTGCCATACCTCTATTTAGTTATTGTGTTTGATGTTCTTGAAGGGAATGCCGAATTCGCGGAGAAGCGCGAACGCCTCTTCGTCCTTGCTGGCGGTGGTGACGAAGGTGATCTCCATACCCATCACTTTCGTGATCTTGTCGATGTCGATCTCCGGGAAGATGATCTGCTCCTTCACGCCGAGGGTGTAGTTGCCGCGGCCGTCGAAGTTCTCGCTCACGCCCTTGAAGTCGCGGATACGCGGCAGGGACACGGCGACGAGACGCTCGAGGAATTCGTACATGCGGACGCCGCGGAGGGTGACCTTCACGCCGATGGGCATGCCCTTACGGAGCTTGAAGTTCGAGATGTCCTTGCGGGAGACGGTCTGGACCGCCTTCTGTCCGGTGATGGTGGTAAGCTCCTGCTGCGCGACCTCGACCAGTTTCTTGTCCTGGGTGGCGCTGCCGATGCCCTGGTTGACGGTAATCTTGGTGAGTTTCGGCACCTGCATCACGGTGGAGTACTTGAACTCTTTCATCAACTTGTCCACGATCTCCTCCTTGTACTTCTTCTGGAGGGTGGGGACGTAACCGATCTGGGCCATGGTAGGACCCTGCGGTGCTGCTGCTTCTTTCTGTTTCTTTGCCATTATTTGACCTCCTCACCTGATTTTTTCGCGTAACGGACCAGTTTGCCCTTGTCGTTCAGACGACGGCCGATCTTCGTGGCGCCGCCCTTCACAGGGTCGACCACCTGGAGATTCGAGACGTGCACGCCGGCTTCCTGCTTGACAATACCGCCCTGCGGGTTCTTGGAATTGGGTTTGGTGTGCTTGCTGACCATGTTGACTCCCTCAACGATGGCGCGATTGTTCTCCGTGTCAACTGCCAGGACTTTACCGGTCTTACCCTTGTCGTTGCCTGCGTTCACATAGACCATATCGCCTTTCTTGATGTGCAATTTTGCCATGGTTCTACCTCCTTATAATACTTCAGGGGCCAGTGAAACGATTTTCATATAGTTGTCGCGGAGCTCGCGGGCCACGGGGCCGAAGATACGGGTACCCACGACCTCGTCCTGCTTGGTCAGCAGCACGCAAGCGTTGTCGTCGAAGCGGATATAGGAACCGTCAGCGCGGCGGATCTCCTTCTTCGTACGGACGACGACTGCATTGGAAACGGAGCCCTTCTTGGCGTTGCCGCCCGGAATGGCGCTCTTGACGGCGACGACGATCTTGTCGCCGACAGTGGCATAGCGGTGGCGGGTACCACCGAGCACGCGGATGCAGAGAACCTCTTTCGCACCCGAGTTGTCAGCCACCAACAAACGTGATTCTTGCTGTATCATGTTATTTGACTTTTTCTACGATTTCTACTAATCTCCAGCGTTTGGTCTTGCTCAGCGGGCGGGTTTCCATGATG